>Ga0255338_1000231_pt1 | contig 225221 bp, 202 predicted proteins | sample MeOH1_35cm_T4_19_FD_203715 | JGI IMG/M metagenome (GOLD analysis project Ga0255338, IMG submission 203715) | Sandy soil microbial communities from University of British Columbia, Vancouver, Canada - MeOH1_35cm_T4_195 | ecosystem: Engineered > Artificial ecosystem > Sand microcosm >...
GCCTCGGCGACCACGACCGAGATCGGCACGGGCTTGCCGACCACTTTCTCGGCGATCGACGCGAGCCACGCCTTCTGTTCTTCGCACTGGCTCTTGGCGTTCTTCTGATTGGGAAGGAAGGTGAACACGATTCCCGACGCGCTCATATCAATTCGGAACGCCGACGCCACAACAAGATTGTAGAACGTCGACTTATTCGCCTTGATCTCGGCCAGGAAACGATCGCGCAGCGCTTCGCCACCGGCACTCGGCACGGTTCCAGGAGCTCCAGATGTTCCAGGGGTTCCAGAGGCATTGTTCTGGACCGGTTCCACGGTTCTAGCGGGCGACGCTGGTCGCGAAGGTGGAACGGCTGGAACCGCCTTCAGAACGTTGCCCCTTGGAACGTTTGGAACCGATGGAACTGCTGGAACCCTTGCGGTTCCGCTGAGCAACTCCGCAAGCGGAACGAGCTTCCGGAGATGCATCAGCCGCAAGAGAGCCATCTCGAGGTTGAAACGAGGCTGATCAGAGACACGTACTTCCTGTTCCGCCTTCGTCAACAGATCGAACGCGCGCAGCAGGTCTTCGCGCGACCATTGGCCGGCCATCGCGCCCAGGCGTTCGCGCTCGGCATCGGCGGCGACGTCCGGATCGGAGGCGCGCTTGGGATCGACGGACAGGATGATCAGGTCGCGGGTGGCGCGGGCCAGCTCGCGGCACAGCAGGCGCAGGTCGTAGCCGCGCTCGATGGCACGCTCGACGAGGGCGAAGGCGGCCGGGGCATCCTCGGTGGCGACGGCGTCGAGCATGTCGAACACCAGGTCGCGGCCGACCAGTCCGAGCACCGTGACGACGTCTTCGGTGACGATCGTATCGCCGGCAAACGCGCGCACCTGGTCGAAGGCGCTCAACGAATCGCGCATGCTGCCCTCACCGGCGCGGGCGAGCAGCATCAGGCCTTCATCGGGGATCTCGATCTTCTCGGCGACCGCAATCGATCGCAACTGCTGCGACACCGTCTTGGCGGAGATGGTCTTGAATTCGTAGACCTGCGAGCGCGACAGCACCGTGTCGGGAATCTTGTGCTGCTCGGTCGTCGCCATCATGAAGATGACGTGCGGCGGCGGCTCTTCGATCGACTTCAGGAGCGCGTTGAACGAATTGGACGACAGCATGTGGACTTCATCGATGATGAAGACCTTGTATTTGTTGCGGACCGGGGCGATCGACAGGCCGTCGACGATCACTTCACGCACGTTGTCGACGCCGGTGTGCGTGGCGGCGTCGATCTCGAGGACGTCGATGTCGCGGCCCTCGGCGATCTCGACGCAGGCGTCACAGACGCCGCACGGATCGGGTGTCGGCCCCTTCGCGCAACTCAGCGCCCGCGCCAGGATGCGCGCCGTCGTCGTCTTGCCGCAGCCGCGCGGACCCGAGAACACGAACGCCTGCGCGATGCGCTTGCTCTTCAACGCGTTCTTCAGCGTGCGGGTGACAGCCTGCTGCCCGAGGACGTCTTCGAATTTTTGGGGGCGCCACTTACGGGCCAGGACTTGGTAGGCCATCAACTCTTAACTGTCGACTTTTGAATGCTGACTGAGAACGGCCCGGAGGTCCTCAGCACATCACGGAAACGACTTAGCGCTGCTGCCTTCCGGCCCTGACGCGATTCGCCGCCCTGAGATTGCCGAGGTTCCGGGCCGAATCCTTATAGTGACACATTTTCACGGCCAAGGGCCTCTCGGCAGCCACGAACGGGCGCACGATGTGCGGGCCGGGCATTAATCCCCATGCCGCACACCAGCGCACACCGCACGTGATTTATAAGTCCTTATTTCTCTGCAACTTGGTCTTTCGGCCACCCGGCATCGGTGTTGCTCTACCAATAGCAGTCGATGATTCATTTTCCACCTGCGGACCGCGGCCAGACCGAGCTCTTTGGCGAGCCTGATCGCCTGGCATTGCTCAGCCAGGCCGCTCACATCATCGTCATCGACGATGAAGAGATGAACGTGCGGATGGTGGTGCGCATGCTCGAGCGCGCCGGCTTTCAGTCGGTGTCGGGCCTGGCCGATCCGCGCGAGCTGCCTGCGCTGATCATCCGGAATCCGCCCGACCTGGTGATCACCGATCTGCACATGCCGCACCTCGATGCCTTCGGCGTGCTCGACATCCTGACGCCGTTGATCAACCAGGAACGGCTGCCGGTGATCGTCGTCACCGGCGACTCGTCGCGCGATGCGAGACAGCAGGCGCTGACGCGCGGCGCGAAGGATTTCGTGACCAAGCCCTTCGACATGATCGAAGTGCTGCTGCGCGTCCGCAACCTGCTCGAGAGCCGCCTGCTGTTCCAGGACCTCCGCAAGCAGAACCGCACGCTGCTCGAATCCGTCACCGGCCAGACGCGTGAACTGGAATCAACGCGCATCGAAATGATCGAGCGGCTGGCGCTGGCCGCGGAGTATCGCGACGAAGAAACCAGCGAGCACAATCAACGCGTCGGATTGTTGTCGGCGCGACTGGCCGAAGCCATCGGCTGGACGGCCGAGGATGCCGGCCTGCTGCGCCGCGCCGCGGCGCTGCACGACATCGGCAAGATCGGGATTCCGGATGCGCTGCTGCGCAAGCCCGGCGCCCTGACCGAAGGCGAAGTGCGCGTCATGCGCACGCACACCTCGATCGGCGCCCGCATCCTCGGCGACAGCCAGGTGCCGCTCCTGCAACTGGCGGAGACCATCACGATGTCGCATCACGAGCGCTGGGACGGCACCGGCTATCCCCGCGGGCTGAAGGGCCACGACATCCCCGTCGCCGGCCGGATCGTCGCGGTGGCGGATGCGTTCGACGCCATTACCAACGATCGCCCCTATCGAGCAGCGCGGCCGGTGAGCGTGGCGCTCGCGGTGTTGCGCGAGCAGTACAACCTGCATTACGAAGGACGGCTGGTCGACGCGCTCGAGCGGATCGTCGGCGAGGATCGGAACTACGACGTGGCGAGCAAGGCGGTCGCCAACTTCTCGTAGATGCCGACGGCACGATTGAGCTCGTCGATCGCAACGTGCTCGCGATCGGTGTGCGCGACGTGGATCGATCCCGGCCCCAGCAGCAACGGCGTGCCCCAGTTCGACAGGAACGGGATGTCGCTGAAGTACGAAAACACCGCGGTCTCGAATCCGGGCACGGTATGCATCCGGACCGCCGGCAGTTCAAGAATCTCCTGCACTTCGACGCGGCCGTTGATCGCCTTGTGCAGGATCTCGCGCAGCGGCGCGTGATCGCCGACGGTGCGGAAGAACACTTCGGCCTCGGCGTGTGGCGGGATCACGTTCGGGGCCACGCCGCCGTTGATCAATCCTACCGTGTAGTGCGTCGTGCCGAGGAGCGGATCGGTCGGCCACTCGGTGGCGCGCAGCGACATCAGGCAGTCGATCAACTTTTCGATGGCGGATTCGCCGAGCTCCGGATACCCGGAGTGCGCGGCCTTGCCCGTCGCCGTCAGGCGGACGCGAAAGCAGCCGCGCGTCGCGGCGCCCAGGCGGAGATCGGTCGGCTCGCCGTTGATCAGGAATCGCGCCTGCGACCCGATCTTGTTCGCGGCCTTGGCGCCGTCGCTGCCCCGCTCTTCGCCGGCGACAAACACCAGGCCGATGCGCGTCTCGCCGTTCGCTCGCAGCCGTTCGGCCGCCGCCACTTGCGCGGCCAGGATGCCCTTCGCATCGCACGCGCCGCGGCCGTAGAGGATGCCGTCTTCAACCCGGCTCGGAAAGAACGGGGGCACGCAGTCGAAGTGCGTCGAGAAGACAACGTCCGGCTCGCCGACGGCAGCGATGACGTTGAAACGGGGATCAGGGATCGGGGATCGGGGATCAGGGGGCAGGGGTTGCTCCAACACTGAATAGCCACGGTCTCGCAGATAGCTGGCAAGAAATTTCGCGACCGTTCCTTCATTTCCGGTTGTGGATTCAATGTCGATCAACTGTCGGGCAAGCCCTAGGACATCGACCGGTGAGTGTTCCCCCGATCCCTGATCCCTGATCCCCGATCCCTGATCCCTGATCCCTGATCCCTGATTCAACGAATCCATTTTTCCAGCTCAGTCCTCGCATCCGTCTTGTCGTCGCGATATTTCACAATCACCGGGGTCGCGAGCGACAGTCCCCACTCCTTGCCGGCGCCGACCGTCACGGCCCGCGCGCCGGGGACCACGACCGCGCCCTGTGGAATGACCAGCGGCATTCCCGCGGTCGGCTTGATGATCGTTCCGTTGACGAGGTCGTAAACCGGTGTCGATCCGGTGAGCACGGTGCCCGCCGCAATCACCGCGCGCTGCTTGATCACCGCGCCTTCGTAAATCCCCGTGTTGCCACCCACCAGCACGTCGTCTTCGACGATCACCGGCAGGGCGCCGACCGGCTCGAGGACGCCGCCAATTTGAGCGGCGGCGCTGACATGCACCCGCGCACCGATCTGCGCGCACGATCCAATCAGCGCGTGAGAGTCGACGAGCGTGCTCTCTCCAACATACGCGCCGATGTTGATGTACATCGGCGGCACGCAGATCACGCCGCGCGCGATGAACGTGCCACCGCGAATCGCCGAGCCGCCGGGGACGATCCGGACGCCGGCATCAACGCTGAAGCGCCGCACCGCCTGTGTGTCCTTGTCGTAGAACGGCAAACCCGCCGACATGTCGACGAGGTCGCCGAAGCGGAAGCCGAGCAGGATGCCCTGCTTGACCCAGGTGTTGACGCGCCAGCCGGTCGGCGATGACGCGTCTGGCTCAGCGGAGCGGACCGTGCCTTGTTCGAGCTGGGCCTTGAGTTCCGTGAATGCCGCGCGCGCCTTCACGCGATCGGCGGCGGCCCCTTCGGCCGCCAGCGCCTCAATGGTGGACTGCAGCAGACTCAATCCCAAGCTCCTTCAAGAATCCGCGAATCTTTTCCTGCGAGGCCGGCCGCGGCGACACCATCGGCAGCCGGAAGACCTCTTCGCACAATCCCATCGCCGCCATCGCGAACTTGACCGGGCCGGGATTCGATTCGATGAAATTGCCGAGCATCAGCGGCACCAGGCGATGATGCATCTTCCGCGCCGCCGCAAAATCACCGCGCTCGGCGGCTTCGACCATCTGCGAGATCTCCGCGGGGATCGCGTTCGACGCCACCGAGATCAGCCCGCGTCCGCCAATCGCCATCAACGACAGCGTCAACGCATCGTCTCCAGACAGCACGAGGAAGTCCGGCGGGACCGCGCGGCAGACTTCCACCATCTGCGTGATGTTGCCGGAGGCTTCCTTGACGCCGATCACCGTCGGGATCGTCGCCAGCTTCGCGCACGTTGCCGCATCGATGTTGCAACCGGTGCGGCCGGGCACGTTGTACAGCAGGATCGGGAGCGGCGTGGCCTCGGCGATCTTCGAGAAGTGCGCGAAGAGACCTTCGGGCGTGGGCTTGTTGTAATACGGCGTCACCGACAGGAGCCCCTGCACGCCGACGCTCTGCATTTCCTTCGCGATGTGCACGACTTCCTGCGTGTCGTATCCGCCGGCGCCGGCCATCACCGGCACTTTCCCGTCGGCGGCTTCGAGCGTCAGCTCGACGACGCGGCGGCGTTCGGCGGCGCTTAGCGTGGGCGTTTCGCCGGTGGTGCCGCACGGCACCAGGAAATGCACGCCGTTATCGATCTGTCGCTTCGCCAGGCGTTTGACGCCGGCTTCGTCGAGCGCGCCAGATTTCGTAAAGGGAGTAATAAGAGCAGTACCGACGCCTGTAAATGGTTGTCTCATGAAAGTAGATCCCTGATGGAAAACCAACCGTGCTTGCCGACGAGCCACTTCGCCGCCGTTAACGCGCCGCGCGCGAAGACCGCGCGGTCGCGAACGGTGTGCGTGAATTCAATCGTTTCCGACGGCCCATCGAAGCCGACGGTGTGCGTGCCGGGCACCGAGCCGACGCGCGTGGACGAGACGTCGATCGGCCGCGTATAGCCGGCGGACTCCATGCCGCGCTTGATCGACAGCGCCGTGCCAGACGGCGCGTCCTTCTTCATCCCGTGGTGCGATTCGTGAATCCACGCGCCGAATTCAGGATGCTTCGCGAAATTCCGGCTGGCCTCTTCCACGGCGAGTTGAAAGATGTTCATGCCGAGCGAGAAGTTCGCGGCCGCCAGCACACCGATACCAGCCTGCTGCGCGATCGCGCGCATCGAGGCTTCGTGCGATTGCCAGCCGGTGGTACCGATCACCACGTTGATCTTGCGCCCGGCGAGCTGCGGAAGGTTCTTCACTACGGCGTCGGCGAGCGTGAAATCGATCGCCACATCCACGGGACCGTATTTGCCCTCGGCAATGGCGCGCTCGCCCGAGTGCTCGTCGATGACGCCGGCGATCGTCGCGCCGTACGACGAAGCCAGCGATTCCACCAGCTGCCCCATGCGCCCGTGGCCAAGGAGGAGAATCTTCATCAGGCGCCCACACCCGCAAAGAACTTATCGTGGACGCGTCCGAGGGCGGCCGGCAGATCGGATTCACGAATCACGAAGGTGATGTTGCGGCGCGACGCGGCTTGCGACAGCATCCGCAGCGGCACCTCGCCGATCGAGCCAAGCACCTGCGCGGCCAGCCGGGGATCGTCATGCAAGCCGTCGCCGACCACGCAGACAATGGCCATGTGATCTTCACGCTCGACCTGCGCGAAATCCGAGAGCGCTTCGACGATCGCCGGCAATCGCCGCGCATCGTCGATCGTCACCGACACCGTGACTTCGGAGGTCGTGACCACGTCCACCGACGTCTTGAAGCGCTCGAACACTTCGAACAGGCGGCGCAGGAAACCGTGCGCCATCAACATGCGCGTGGATGTGATGTCGACGACGGTGACGCCCTTTTTCGAGGCGACCGCAGTCAGCGGCCGATCGCTCTTCGGCCGCTCGGCGGTGATCAGCGTGCCGCGCGCGGTGGCGCGATGCGAATTCAAAATGCGAACGGGAATATTGCGCGCGACCGCGGGCTGAATCGTCGCCGGGTGCAGCACCTTGGCGCCGAAGTACGCCAGCTCCGACGCTTCGGCGAACGACAAGTGCGGCACGACCTGGGGATTCTTGACGATGCGGGGATCGGCGGTGAGCATGCCGTCCACATCGGTCCAGATCTGAATCTCCGAGGCGCCCAGGCAGGCGCCGACGATCGCCGCTGAAAAATCCGAACCGCCGCGACCGAGCGTGGTGGTCACCCCGCTCGTCGTCGCGCCGACGAATCCGCCCATCACCGGAATGCGTCCGGCGGCAAGCGGCGGATCCGCGTACGTCATCAGCGCGGCAGTGGTCTCTTCGAACATCGGGGCCGCCGCGGTGTGCTCGCCGTCGGTGACGACCGCCTTGCGGGAGTCGACGTAGGTGGCGAGGAGCTTGTGCGAGGTGAGCGCCGCCGCGACGATCTGGCTGCTGAGGATTTCGCCGGTGGCGGCGAGCGTATCAAGCCACCGCGGTGACACTTCCTGCAACACGCCGAGCGCCGACACGACGCGCTCGAGCTCGTCGAACTCCTTGTTCAGGGCCTCGACGACGGGCTGGCGAAGCGCGGGGTCGGTAATGACTTCCGACACCTTGATGTGACGGGCCCGCAGATCTTTCAGGCTGGTGATGGCGCCTTCGACATCACCGGATCGCGCCAGCGCCGCCACACCGAGCAGGCGATCGGTCACGCCCGACAACGCCGAGACCACGACCACCGGTCCGCGCGCATCGCCACCCTCGGTTTGCGCCTCGGCCTGGCGTTCGGCTCGCACCAGCGCGATCAGGCGCTCGATCGCCGGCTGATCGGCGACGGACGTTCCGCCGAACTTCATCACCTTCATAACTGCCCTCGGCTATCGGCCTTCAGTCGTCGGCCATCAGTGCTCATTGCAGCATTCCCTCTGCATGCATCAGCTCCGCATTCAGGATGGCCGCGCCGGCTGCGCCGCGAATCGTATTGTGTCCCAGCGCGACGAACTTCGCGTGCATCACCGGGCATTCGCGCAGGCGTCCGACCGTGATCGCCATGCCGCCGCCGAGGTCCGCATCGAGTCGCGGCTGCGGGCGGTTCTGTTCTTCGGTGACGACGATCGGCGGCTGCGGGGCGCTCGGCAACCACAGTTCTTGCGGCTTGCCGGCGAAGCTGCGCATCGCGTCGGCGATCGCCTCGATGGCGGGCTTCTGCTCGAATGCCACCGAGACCGTCATGGTGTGGCCGTCGATCACCGCCACGCGATTGGTATGGGCGCTGACGATGCAGGGGTACGGGGTGCGGCCGCCGTCGCCGCCGAGAATCTTCACCGTCTCGCTCTGCATCTTCTCTTCTTCGCCGCTGATGAACGGCACGACGTTGCCGAGGATGTCGAGGGACGGCACTCCGGGATACCCCGCGCCCGACACCGCCTGCATCGTCGACACCACCACGGTGCGGATCTGGAATTGCCGCAGCGGCGCCAACGCCATGGCCAGCACGACGGTCGAGCAATTGGGATTGGTGACGATCGCGCCGCTCCAGCCTTTCGAGCGGCGCTGCTCGCCGATCAACTTGAGGTGATCGGCGTTCACTTCGGGAATCAGCAGCGGCACCAGCGGATCCATGCGGAAGTTGCGGGCGTTACTGATCACGATGTGACCGGCCGCGGCGAAGGCGGCTTCGATCTCGCCGGCGACCGATGCATCGAGCCCGGAGAATACGACCTTCGGTCCCTTGCCGGGCACGCAGCCATTGAGCACGCGCTCGGCCGCGCCGCCGGGGATCGGCGTCGTCAGTTTCCACGGTGCCACCGACTTATAGGTCTTCCCTTCGGAACGCTCGCTTGCCGCGAGCCAGGTGCACCGAAACCACGGATGCCGCGACAGCCGCGAGACAAACTGCTGTCCCACCATGCCGGTCGCGCCTAAAACGCCAACTTCAATCGCGTCCATTCACAAATCCTGATGGCCCGATGGCCTGATGGCCCGATGGCCCGAAAAAACAAAACCCGCTCACGGTGTAATCCGCGGCGGGTGGCTGTCGATCGTTGAACTCCGAAACCGAGTTCCTACAGACGAATGCCCCCCGCGCCATGTTTGGCACGCTTAGGCATTTGCTTTCGGATGGTCGTCACTAGCGGCAGTATACAAGAAGGTTGACATAAAGAACTTTGACACATAAAGTCGATTAAGAAATGTTCAGAATTCGAACCGAGACGGTCTTCACGGTCATCGTCGGCGGCGTCGGGCTGGTGCTGATCGGCGTGGCCGGCCTGTGGATCTACGTCAGCGCCACCGCGATCCCGATCTACCCCACGGCGAAGGACGTCCCGTCGGTCACGGGCACGGGGTCGTCGCCAAAGTGGGCCGGCGCGATCGATGGCGCGCGGCAGATCATCGGCACCACGCTCTCGGAGCAGAATTGGCCTGGCCTCTCGGTGGCCGTCGGCGCCGGCGGAGAGATTGTCTGGGCCGAAGGCTTCGGCCTTGCGGATCTCGACAAGAAGATCAAGGTCACCCCGGCCACCAGGTTTCGCATCGGCACCACATCCACCGTGCTTACGTCGGCCGCGGTCGGCCTGTTGATCGAACAAGGCAAGCTGAGACTCGACGACACGATTCAGACGTCCGTGCCCGAATTCCCCGAGAAGCAATGGCCGGTGACGCTCCGGCAGTTGATGGGACACACTGCCGGCCTCATTACCGACAGCGGCGACGAAGGTCCGCTGTTTGGCGAGCACTGCAACAGGCCGATCGAAGCGCTGCCGGCATTTGCGAAATCTTCGTTGCGCTTCGAGCCCGGCACGGACTATCGCTATTCGGCCTACGGCTGGATTCTGCTGAGCGCGGCGGTTGAAGCGGCCGGCGGCGACCCGTTCCTGATCTTCATGCGCAAGCACGTCTTCGAACCGCTCGGCATGGAAGACACCATCGCCGATTCGTTGACGGACCCGATTCCGAATCAATCGCAGTCCTACTTTCCGCGGTTCGCCTCCGACCCGCGCTACGGCCCGGACGTGAATCGCCCGCTCGATCTGTCGTGCTACGCGGGCGCGAGCGTCTTTCAATCCACGCCGTCGGACCTGGCGCGGTTCGGCCTGGCGATCAACAGCGGCAAGCTGCTGCAATCGGCCACGGTGCGGCTGCTCCAGGCCACGCAGAGGCTGACGTCAGGGAAAGAAACCGGCTACGGTCTCGGATGGGATGTGGAATCCGTCGATGTCGCCGGCCACGCGACGCGCACCGTGGGCCACGACGGCGACATCCTCGGCGGAACGGTCTCGTCGCTGTTGACGTTCCCCGATCAAGGCATCGTCGTCGCGGTGACGTCAAATATTTCCTACGCCGACACGTTCGCGCTCGCCTCGAAGATCGCGCAGAGTTTTACCGTCAATAGATGAGCTCATCGCCGAAGTGGCGCTTGGCGAATTCACGTCTTCGCGGCACAAGATTGGCCTGGCGCGTGGCCAGCGCGAAGCGCTGGCCTAGCCGGAGCCGCCAACTATCAGGCGGCTGAATAACCCGAGACACGGGTAACACTCCATTCCGGAGACATAGGTGACACTTTCCCCCTTCAAAGGGGGGCCGGCCATGCCGTGGAAGGAGTGTCACATCGTGGATGAGCGTCTTCGGTTCGTCGCCCGGCTGCTCGATGGCGAGCAGATGGCAGGTCTCTGCAAGGAGTTTGGGATCTCGCGCAAGACGGGCTACAAGATCTACGACCGCTACAAAGATCATGGCGCCCTGGGTCTCACCGATCGCAGTCGACGGCCGTATCGGCACGCCAATCAGCTCCCGCTGCCGATCGAGACGCAGATCGTCCGCTTGAAACGGGAGTATCCGAGTTGGGGTGCTCCCAAGATCCGCGAGCGGCTGCGGCGCAAATATCCGGACCTGCGCTGCCCGGCGATCAGCACCGTCCATGCGGTCCTGGATCGGCACGGGCTGGTCGAGCGGCGTCGCCGGCGACGCTACAAAGCGAAGGGCACCGCGCTCTCACGGCCCGTGCATCCGAATGATTTGTGGTGCGCGGACTTCAAGGGCGAATTCATGCTCACCGACCACCGGTATTGCTTTCCGCTGACCATCACCGATGCCGCGTCGCGGTATCTCCTCCGCTGCGAAGCCCTCACCTCGACGAAGGAAAGCACCGCGTTTACCGTCTTCGAGCGGACGTTTCAGGACTTCGGCCTGCCGATCGCGATCCGCACCGATAACGGCATTCCCTTCGCGTGCGGGAATGCGCTCTATGGCCTGACGCGGCTGTCAGTGTGGTGGCTGCGACTCGGGATTGCGCTCGAGCGAATCAAGCCGGGACACCCCGAGCAGAACGGGCGTCACGAGCGGATGCACCTGACGCTGAAGCGCGAAGCGACCAAACCCGCCTCGCCGAATTTCCTGCAGCAGCAAGCGCGCTTCGATGCGTTCGTCGCACGCTACAACGACGAGCGGCCCCATCACGGCCTGGACATGCGCGTCCCGGCGGACGATTATCGGCCCTCGCCGCGGCCGTACCACGGGCTGGGCGAACTGGAGTATCCGCTGCACGATTGGACCGCGGTCGTCACCACGTGCGGACGGATCTGCTACGAGAAACGGAAAGTGAATTTAAGTACGGTGTTTGCCGGCCAGAAGGTCGGCGTGGCCCAGGTCAGCGAGCACATCTGGCTCGTGAGCTTCATGGACTACGACTTGGGGTATTTTGATGACGAGACGTGCCGGCTGGAACCGATCGAGAACCCGTTCCAGCCGAAAGTGTTACCCATGTCTCCGGAATGAACTGTTACCAGTGTCTCCGGTATAGACCGGCGAAGGCTGGCGGAGAGAAAGGGATTCGAACCCTTGGTAGGATTTCTCCTACACACGCTTTCCAAGCGTGCTCCTTCAACCACTCGGACATCTCTCCGTTCGAGGGGAACCCAGTTTATCCCGACTCGGCCGGATTCCACCTCAAACGATCAATGGCAGGGGCCGCTCACAGCCCGCGCTCCATGGCGAGACCGTTGCCGAATCGGGTTTCGATGACGCCGGTCGTGCGGAAGCCGCACGCGGTGTAGAAACCTTCCGCGTGGGGGTTGCCGACGACGTGCAGGATGCGCGAGGCGCGTCCGCGCGCGATCCCGGCGCAATGGTCCACCAGCAATCGACCCGCGCCGCTTTTCCAGAGGTTTGGTTCGACGAACAGCGCGTCGAGCTCGGCATTGCCGTCGGGCCGCGGCAACACCGCTGCGAAGCCGATGATCACACCGTCGCGCTCAGCCACGAACACGTGACCATCCGCGATCTGCTCGACCGGTAGCGCGATGGCGTCGGGATTGGCGAGGAGCGAGTCACGATCGCCCGGATTGGCAAGCGAGGCTCGCCACTGCAGGGCTTCCAGGCCGGCTCGCTCGCCGGCGAGCGCCATGCGGACCATTGTCTCGGGCATCCGATCATTCTAACGGTCGAGGGCAGGTCGTCCGTTTGGAATGCATCGTGCAACAGCCACCCAGGGAGACTCACATGACCTGGAAGGACAAGGCCGAACTCGGCCTAAAGAAGGACGCGCCGTTCCGAAAAGACAACCTGCCTGAGCAACAGGTGCGCGGGCCGGAGGTGCCGGCGGGACCAGGCCGCTCGCCGATCGTTCCTGCCGCTGTTGGGGATGTGGTCGAGCAGCCGCCGCCGGTTGCGACCCCGCCCGCCACCGACAACGCGGACGATGCCAACGACGAGAACGATACCGACGACAAGGAAGAGGTCGTCCCGTAAAAAGAGAAAGGGCCGGATTGCTCCGGCCCCAACTCAAGACTTAACTGCCGACTCTCGCGTGTCGACTGCTTACGGGCAGGTCGCCGAGACCATCTTCACGGCGCTCAGCTTCATGTAGTGATCCGCCTTCGCGGGCGCGGGCTTCATCGCTTCCGCTTCGGCCGCCGGCACGTTGACGCCGGTGATCTCCACCTTGTGACCCGCGTGCGGCGCGAGGGTGGCCTTCGAGTCGACGATGCCGATCGTCTTCGGGCCCTTTTCCGCGGTGTTGGTGATCGTGGCCATCGTCGCCGTCGCGCCCTTGCCGACGCAACCCGTCATCGTATGCTCCGCAGCCGGCTTCTTCATCGCGTCCTGCGCCGACACGCCCACCGACAGCGCCAGGGCGCACGCGGCGGCCATACCAAGTACCTGTCTCATAACAAACCTCCGTGAACTGTTAACACCGACATGTAGGAATACATTCCAACCCCGAATAATTAGGGCCGCTGGGCATTCTAGGAGTGTCGGTCACGCGGGTCAATGGGGTGCTAATCAGCTCTGCGGTGAGCCTTCTGCGGCGCGAACCCGCTGCTGATGAGCTCGATGAGATCCCTCGGCGCGCCTTCGACCTCAGCCATACGAGCGACGGACATGCCCTGGTCGCTGAGGATGTTGGGATCGGCGCCGCGCTCGAGCAGCACGCGCGCGGACTTGAACTGCTGGTGATGCAAGGCTACGAACAACGGCGTCCATCCCGAGGATCGCCCAAGCCCCTGCGGCCGTCGATCCTGTTGATTGGGATCCGCGCCGAGATCGAGCAGCGCGGCGATCACGGCGGGACGATCCGCGGCCTCGGTGCCGCAGCGATGAATGCCGGCCGGATGCCCGCCGCGCGCCGCCCAATACAACGCCGTGGCGCCCATGTCGTCGGCGGCATTGACGTTGGCCCCGCTCTTCACGAGCCGCTGGATCGCCGCGACGTCGCCTCTCGCCGCCGCCTCGTGGAGCGGTGTCGCCGGGACCTCCCAAAACATCGAACACGCACTCGTCGTCGCCACCGCTATGAACAAAGAACTTCGTTTTATAAAGCTCATGACCGCCCTCCGGGAACCCTTGAACTCTTTGAACTGATTGAACCGTTGAACCCTAGGAGCGGCGCGCCGCTTTGATCAGCGCGTCCATGTGATCGAGATACTTCTCGAGCGCGCGGCGGCCGGCCGCGGTGAGCTTGTAGTCGGTGCGCGGCGTGCGGCCCGAGAAGGTCTTCGCGCAGGACACATAACCGGCTTCCTCGAGCTTGCGCGCATGCACGCTGAGGTTGCCGTCCGTCGCATTCAGCGCCGCCTTGAGATCCGTGAACGACAGTTCGTCGCCCGCGGCCAGCGCGCTGACGATGCCGAGGCGCATGCGATCGTGGAGCAGCCGATCGAGATTGGTCGCGATCTCGCCGGTTCGCACCTCGACGTGCGTCCGGGGCCGCGCGTCAGTCTGGATTTTTCGCGCCGCGCTTCTGTTAGCCACCGTGGTTCCTTGCGATGTAAGTGCCGAAGCCGACATGCAGCCCGCCGAACCCGATGGCGAGCCACATATTCCCCCACTCGGGCGGCGTGACAATCGCCGCGATGCCGAGTGCCATGAAACACACGCCGATGGCGCGCACCACCGGGACGCTGAAGATGCCGCCGGTCAACACGCCCGCGCCGTAGAGCAACAACCACGCCGGCGCCATCACCGTGAAATTGCGCACCGCCCACAACTCGTAAGTGATCGCCGCACCCGCCACGAACGGCGCCGCCATCCCCATCGCAAACCGTCTCGCGGTCGCGCCCGTCAACGTGGCGCCGCCGCGTTTCGCCTTCAGCGCCATCGCGATCAGGCCGACGATGGCCGCCGCCGCGGCGCTGATCAGCCAGGCGGCCAGCCATCGATCGCCCGACGGCTGACGGGCCGCCACGACCGACGCGACCAGGCCGATCACGCCCATCCCCACGCCGCCCGCACCCGGGATCGACGTGAAGGTGTTGGTCCGTTCCATCGCCTGGCGGATGAAATGGAGGTTGTCGGCCGCTCGTCCCGACAGCGGCTCCGGCGCGGTCACATGACAATCATACACAAGCTAACTTTGAAATACAAAGTCTGAGCATTTCTAGTACCCTTCCGCGGATAAGTTTTCCTTTTTCAGGGGGTCTCATGGACGTTCGTCAGCCGTTATCACGTCGCCGGTTTTTCGGGGGAGTTGCCGCCACTGTTGGCGCAATGAGCTTGTCATCCACCTCTGACCTGTTCGCGCAGGCCGCGCAGGGCACCGCCGCGACCGCGACCACCCAGCGTTTCGGCGGCTCGGATGCCGATTACGACCGCATGGTGAAGATCGCCAGCAACGAGAACAACTGGGGACCGCCCGAGTCCGTGATGAAGGCCATGAACGGCGCGTGGAAGTACGCCAACCGTTACGGCTACCCGGACGGCAACATCGTCGAAGCCATCGCCACGCATCACGGCGTCAAGCCCGAGAACGTGCTGCTGACGGCCGGCTCCGGCGAAGTGCTGGACGTCGTCGGCACCACCTATCTGCAGGGCGGCAAGAAGGTCGTCGGCGCCGATCCCTCCTATGGTTCGGTGTATCAGCACGCCACCAGCATCAAGTCGGAGGCGTTCAAGGTGCCGCTGCGCAAGGACTTCACCGCCGACATCGCCGGCATGATCAAGGCGGCCAACGACAACGCGGCCAACGTCGGCTTCTTCTACCTCTGCAACCCCAACAACCCGACCGGCGTGATCGTGTCGGCGAAGGAAGTGAAGCAGGTGGTCGAAGGCCTGCCGAAGGGCATGCCGATCCTGATCGACGAGGCGTATCACCACTTCGTCGACGATCCAACCTATGGCACCTCGGTGCCCTACATCCTCGAAGGCCGCCCGGTGATCGTGGCGCGCACGTTCTCGAAGATCGCCGCGCTCGCGGGCATGCGCATTGGTTACGCTCTGGCGCCGGTCGAGATCATTCGCCAGATGCGTCCCTACACGGTGGGCAGCGTCAACGCCATCGTCAAGTGGGGCGCGGTGGCGTCGCTCAAGGACACCGCCGGCCAGGCGGAGATCAAGAAGCGCATCATCGATATCCGCACCAAGACCACGCGCGAGCTCGAGGCGTACGGTTACCCGGTGATCCCGTCGCAGGCCAACTTCTTCATGGTCAGCCTCGAGGGCCGCACCGTGCAGCCGGTCATCACCGAGTTCCGCGACAAGGGCATCCTCGTCGGCCGTCCGTTCCCGCCGATGATCAACCACCTGCGCGTCTCGGTCGGCACCGCGGAAGACATGGAGAAGTTCGTCAAGGGCTTCAAGGAAATCTTCCCGAAGAAGGCGTCGACGACGATGGCGCGCGGCTGACAACCGGTCTCGCCGTAGCTCCTCAGGAGCGCAGGCGGATCGCCAGGTGTTCGAAAAGGAGAGGTGACCTCGCGGTCACCTCTTTTTTTTGTACGATCGTTTCCAGCCGCGGCGGACGCTCCCCCACATACCACGGGGTATTCGGCTCGCCCGCATCGATCGCGGACGTCGACAGGTAAATGTCCTGCACCACACCGGCATCGACAAGGCTCGTCGCGGTCACGCGTCCACCAACCGCCGAAATGCGGCCGATGCCGTGTTCCTCTCGCAGGGTCTTGAACGTCTCCACCAGTGACTCGGCCAGCGGCACGATGGTGATCCACGATCGATCGCGAATCTGCGGCGCGATTACTCGACGGCACTCGGCCCCGGCCAGCACGATCACCTGCACATCCGGCGTGGTGAAGACGTGCGACGACAGGTCGAGATGGCCGTCGTTGGAGATGACCATCTGCTTTGGGTGACGTGGAAAGCCGAGCGACAGCCGGAGCGAGACGAGCTCGGGATGCCTCACGGTGAAGAACACCTCGCGGCCCACGCTCGATGCGCCGGCCAGCACCGCGTCGGCGACGACGCGCGACAGTCCTTCGTAGATCAGGCACTGGTCCGTCGGACCGCCGCCAAGATCAGCGGGGTTGGATGCTCCGGTGTTGCGGTCACGTGATTGCACGAATACCAGCGACACCGCCGGCCGATCCGGGGGCGCGGTGTGGACGTGAAACGGGCCGTCGTAATACTTGCGCGACCACGCGTTGCCGATCGGCATGACCGGATAGGCCGCCGATCGATCCTCGATCGTCACCAATCGCCGGACGCGGTCGCCGTCGCTGGTCACGTCAGATCTGCTCCATCGGCAAGGCGCGCGCGTGGACTTCTTCCTGGCCGAACCGCGCCTCCAACTGCTGGCGATAGGCCCTCCACCACTCCCGGTCGAACACGTCGACCACGACCTCGACCATGATCACCTGATCGCGCTCGATCGCGTCATCGTCGCGCTTCCATAGTCCGGTGGCGGGGCTGCGCGAGTACGCGGTGACGCCGCCAAACCGCTCGGTCAGCTCGACGCGCACGCGCGCGAACTGTTCCGCCGCGATGGGCGCCCCTAGGCGGGTGCGGGCCGGCAGCAGGAGCTGCACCAGGAACGGGCTCGACATCGCGGATGATCCCTGCAGTTTCCTTGCCCAATCCCCGCCCACCAGCGCGGCCGTGGGCGAGGCGGGTCGGTTAAGATGCGTCCACGGTCATGCAGCTCATTCCGAACGCGTCAGACATCCTGCTGGCGGTGATCGACGCGACGCCGGACGCCATCTTCGTGAAGGACCTGGAGGGCCGCTACGTGCTCGTCAACCAGGCGGCGGCGCGATTCGTCGGCCGCACCCCGGACCAGGTGATTGGCAGGCAAGACTTCGAGCTCTATCCGGAAGAGACGGCGCGGCGTTTCGTGCAGGACGACAAGGCCGTGCTCGACACCGGCAAGGCGATGTCGTTCGAAGGCGTGGCGACGAGCTCGTCGGGGACCCAGGCCTATCTCGTCACCAAGGGCGCCTATCGCGACAAGGACGGCAAGATCCTCGGCATCTACGGCATCTCGCACGACATCACCGAGTTGCGGTCCGCGCAGGATTCGCTCGAGCAGACGCGCCAGGCGTTGTTTCGATCGCAGAAGATGGAAGCGGTCGGACAACTCACCGGCGGCATCGCGCACGACTTCAACAACATCCTGATGGTGATCCTCGGCAACCTCGAGTTGCTGCGGATGCGATTGCCGCACGTCGATGACCCGACCACCGAACTGATCGACGAGACGCTGCGCGCCACGAAGCATGGCCAGGACCTGACCGGCGACCTGCTCGCCTTCTCGCGGCGACGGCAGTTGAATCCGCAACCGGTGGCGATCAACGCGCTGGTCGACAGCATCGTGCGGCTGCTGACGCGAACCCTCGGCGCCAGCGTGCGCGTGACGACCACGGCAAGCCGCGACGCCGGCGTGGCGATGGTCGATCCCGCCGCGCTCGAAGCCGCCATCCTGAATATCGCGCTGAATGCCCGCGATGCCATGCCCGACGGCGGCACGTTGACGATCCGCACGTCGAAGGCGGAGATCACGCAGGCGCCGCGCACCGAGGACGACCTGGCGATCGGCCAATACGCGATGCTGGCGATCCAGGACACGGGCACCGGCATGCCGCCGGATGTCGTGGCGCGCGTCTTCGAGCCGTTCTTCACCACCAAGACCGCCGGTACCGGCAGCGGCCTCGGGCTCAGCATGGTCTACGGTTTTGCGAAACAGTCGGGCGGGGCCGTGACGATCGCGTCCGAGATGGGCCGCGGCACCACCGTGATCATCTACCTGCCGTTGACGAAGAACAAACCCGTCACCACGCCGGCCGATTCGTTACCGATGGGGCCGCCACTGGCGGCGCACACGATTCTCGTCGTCGAAGATGAAGCCGCCGTGCGCAGCACGGTCCGCCGCCAGCTGGAGACGCTCGGACATCGCGTGCTGGTGGCCGCGGATGCGGACATGGCGATGCCGATCTTGACAGGCAGCGACCGGCCCGACGTGCTGCTGACCGACGTGGTGTTGGGGAGCGGCATGAACGGCATCGATCTCGCCGAAGCCGCGAGATCGATGACGCCAGGTTTGCCGGTGATTTTCATGTCGGGCTTCACGGCCGTACCGGAAGCCCAGCAGCGCATCAAGGATAGTGGTGCGCCGTTACTGACGAAGCCCTCGACGCTTTCTCAGCTCGAGCGGGCGATCAATGCCGTTATGCCCGGCAGCCCCCGAGGTACTTCGACGTCTTGATGAATTGCGCGTCGGGGTAATACGCAAACACCAGTCCGCCGCCCTTCACGCGATCGATCAGTTTCCTGGCCACGTCGGCGCTGATCGCCGGGCATCCCCAGCTGCGGCCGAGACGGCCGGTCGCCTTTACGAACGCCTCACTGACGTACGGCGCGCCGTGCATCACGATGGCGCGTTCGCGGGCGTTGTCGTTGATGCCTTTATCCAGCCCGTCCAGCCGGAGGGAGTAACCGTTCTTGCCAATATAGGTGGTGTCGGTCTTGAACAGTCCCAGGCTGGTGCGATGCGTTTCGTTTTCGTTCGAAAACTGCGTCGCCATGTTGGCGCCACTGCCCTGCCCGTGGGCGACCAGTTCTTCATAGACGAGCTCGCGCGACCTCAGGTCGAACACCCACAAGCGGCGCTCGCTCGACGGCTTCGAGTAGTCAATCACGGTCAGGGTCTGGGGCGCCTGGGCAACGGCGCCCGATTGCACCGCACAGCTGGCGGCATTGAGCGCCATGTCGAACACGTCCGGTTGGATGTTGCCAAGCGATGCGGCGTCAAAATCGTTCCGCGAAAACCCTACCGCCGAGCCGGCAGAGGCCATCGAGGGTGCCACCAAGGCGGCGGCGAGGAGCAGTCCGGTAACGAGGATCGGCGTTCGCAGCATGAAAATAAGATGCCCCCTGAAAGGTGAAATTTCAGGATAGGCACTCTGCGCCGATTACACAAGCTGGACCAGACCCTACTTTGTAATTCCTTTGTCATAGTTATAGATATCGGGCTGAAAGTGCAGGCCGCTGTTTTCATCGACCCAGGCCGTGAAATACGCGATATGCACGGGGATCGACTTCTTCAGGGCGACCTGTTTCTCGACCCCCGCCCGCATCGCCGCGAAGATATGTGACTCGTCCCAGTCGTCGTAGCCCTTCAAGACGTATTTCGCGAGGGTCTCGGGTTCCTCGACCCGGATGCAGCCATGGCTGAACGCGCGCCCCGGCTTGGCGAACAGCGCGTCGGCCGGCGTGTCATGGAGGTAGACGTTGTATTCGTTCGGGAACAGGAACTTCACATGCCCGAGGGCGTTGTTGTCCCCGGGCTTCTGCCGGAACACCAGTCCACGCATCGCGTCGGCGTTGCCCCAGTTGACGTCGGCGGCATTGACGGTCTCGTTTCCCTTGCTCGAGACGCGCAGGATCTCGATGCCCTGCTTCGCCAGGTAGCCCGGATCGCGCGCGACGGCCGGAGCGGTTTCGTTTTCCGCAATCGTGTCGGGAATGTTCCAGTACGGGCTGAACACCACGACCTTCATGTCCTCACTGAAGATCGGCGTGTTGTGCCCGGGTTTCCCGACGACGACGCGAATGTCCATCACCTTCTTGCCGGATTCGCGCGCGATCAAATGGTAGTACGGGATGTTGACGAAGAAATGGCGGTCGCCCAGCTGGTCCGGCATCCATCGCCAGCGCTGCAGGTTGATCGCCACCTGCTGGATGCGCGCATCGAGCGGCACGTTGATCGCGGCGAGCGTCTTGTCGTCGACGACACCGGTGGCGGCAATCGAGTGCAGCTCCTGGAATGACTTCACCGCGGCGGCGAGATCGCCACCGTCCTTGAGATGTCCGCTGGCCTGCAGCCGCTGCTTGAGCTCGCTGGTCGAGCGCACCGTCGGCACACGGACCCAGCCGCCTTTTTCTTTTTGGCCGTAGAGATCGTCGAGCGCTTTCGACAGCGCGACGTATTCCTCGTGCGGCGGACGCACGGCGTCCACGAACTTTTCGGGATCATCGATGGCCGCCGTGACGGCGGCGACGAGATCCGGCGCCTGGCGGCGCGCCTTGAAGTTCGCATCACCGTGCTCGCGGCCAACGGCCACGTCCCGTCCAAATCGCAGCAGGCCGGCGGTGAGCCGCGCATCAAACTCCGCGAGCTCGTCGAGTCGTGCGTCCGATCCCTTTTCGAGCTTTTCGACCGCCTGGCTCATGTCGAGCAGTTGCGGCGCGCCGTAGTCGGCGGGATCGAACCCGTGCCGCCGCGCGGTGTTCAGCAACTTGATCGCATCAGCGGCTTTTCCGGTGGGCCGGCGATGGTTAACCCATGCAGGCGCGTGCTCGCGCTGTGTGTAGAACGTGCGCACATCTGTCCAGATGGCCGGCTCAACTTTGGGAAGCGGGGCGCCGGACACCAGCTTCTGCAGGGCCGGCGTGACCTCCTGCGGGTTCGCCGGGCTATGACAAGCGGCAATTATGGGGAATAAACCGAGGATCAGGAAACGAGACAGCAATCGCACGCTTCCAGCAGAGCAACGTACGTGCCATTCGACTCATGGCCGGCCAGTGATCACGAGAGACTGAATTTCAGCGTGAGTCCGCTCACGTCAATCACGTCGCCGTTGGCCATTTCGCGACGGCCGGTCACCTGTTCGCCGTTGATCGAGAGCTTGCCTCCCATCGGCGTGATCGAGAAGCCTTCGCCCTTGCGCGCGATCGCGGCGGCGACATCCGGCTTGAACCACCCGTACAACTTGATCTGCGCGTTGTCCGCTTTGCCGATCATCGTGGTCACCGCGGCCAGCACGAATTCGGGCTGGCTGCTCTTGCCCGAGATCACCTTCACGGTACCGATGCGTCCTTGCGCCGTAGGGATGGCGGTCTTCGGCACGACCGCGTCGTAGACCTGTGATGGCCGTCCCTGATCGAGTCCCGCCAAGAGGGACGTTGGCTTCAGCGGGGCGGACCCGGCGCGGACCGCGGGCGCCTCATGATCGGCCGCGTCCGGCTCGCCTTCCTGGCGCGTGAACACCAGCGTGTGCTTGGCGACCAGGATCACGTCGCCCTCGAGCAGCGTGTGGCGGGCGATCGGCTTGTCGTTGACGAAGGTGCCGTTGGTGCTCTTCAAGTCTTCGAGCACGTAGTGATCGCCTTCGCGATACACGCGCGCGTGCCGGCCCGAAACCGCGGGATTATCGATGACGAGGTTGTTGTCGGGAAGCCGTCCGATGGTGATCGGGTGCGTGCCGATGGCAAGTTCCTGCAGCTCACGCTCGTCGAATTTCAGAATCAGCTTCGGCATTTATACCTTCTTCAACCGGTCGAGCATCCTGCCCAGCGCCGATGTTTCCACGTCAATCACCACCGCCGTGATGTTGTCGGGGCCGCCCTGGTCGTTGGCCGCGGCGATCAGGTGATCGCACGCACCCTGTGGGTCGCCGCGAAAACGCACCAGCGCCTCGGCCAGGGCGTCGTCGTTCAGCATTCTGGTCAGCCCGTCGGTGCACAACAAGACGCGGTCGCCGGGACCGATCGGGCGCTCGCTCAACTCGATCTCCACATCCGGCTCGCGGCCGAGCGCCCGCAACAGGATGTTCTGCTGCGCCGACTTCAGGCTCTGCTCACGATCGATCAAGCCGGCCTGGACCTGCGCCTCGACCAGCGAATGATCCCGCGTGACGCTTTCGACGCCGTCCACGGTGCAAAGATACGCGCGGCTGTCGCCGACGTGGGCGACGCTCAGCACACTCTCCGCGATCCACGCGCCGACCATCGTCGTGCCCATGCCGCCGTGGGCGGCGTCTTCGGTGGCGCGAGCCAGGATGGCGCGATTCGCGGCCGCGACCGCACGGCCGAGGTGCGTCGTCCTGGGCTGAAATCCCCGCTCGGTGCCGGCGCGAAGCGGCTCACCGGCCACACGCTCGTTGATGGTCTCCACCGCCATCTGGCTGGCCACTTCGCCGGCCGCCGCGCCGCCCATGCCGTCGCAGACGATGAATAAACCCAGCCCGGCGTTCGTCGAAAAGGCGTCCTCATTGATGGGACGGACCCGGCCCACGCTGGTCGCCGCGCCAACCTTGAGCCGCATTGGAGGTATTCTCTCCGGATGAATTGGCTCGTCAAGGAAGAACCTGAGAATTATTCGTATGCGCAGTTTTCGAAGGATCGGACCACGATCTGGGCCGGCGTCCGTAATCCCGTCGCACAGCGGCACCTGCGCGAGATGAAGAAGGGCGATCGCGTGTTCTTCTACCACACGGGTAAGGAGAAGGCGATCGTCGGCACGGCGACGGTGTCGAAGACAGCGTTTCCGGATCCGAAGAACGAGAACCTGGTGGTGGTCGAACTGGCGGCCGGCAAGGCGCTGAAGCGGCCGGTGACGCTGGCCGAGGTCAAGGCCGACAAGCGCTTCGCCACCATGCCGCTGGTCCGCATCTCGCGGTTGTCGGTGCAGCCGGTCACCGACGAGGAATGGGCGCTGTTAGAGGAGCTCAGCAAGCATTAGATCGAATCGAGCTCGTCCCACCGCTTCATCGCATCGACCAGTTCGCGATCGATCTTCTCGGTGCGATCGACCGCTTCCGTGATCGCCGCGCCGCCCTGCTTGTAGAAGTCCGGGTCCGCCAGTGACGCCTGCAGGGTCTTCTGTTCGGCCTCGAGCGCCGCGATCCGATCGGGCAGTTCTTTGTATTCGCGCTCTTCCTTGAACGACCGCTTTCGCTTGCGCGCCGGTGGGGACTTGGGACTTGGGGCTTGGGCCTTGGACCGGCCAGTGGCTTCCGCGGCGACCTGTCGCTGATAGTCCTCGTAGCCGCCGACGAACTCTTCGACCTTCCCGTTGCCCTGGAATGCGATCGTGCTGGTGACGACGTTGTCGAGGAAGCGGCGGTCGTGACTGACGAGCAGCAGCGTGCCGGGCCACTCGACCAACTGTTGTTCGAGCAATTCCAGCGTTTCGAGATCGAGATCGTTGGTCGGCTCGTCGAGCACGAGCGTGTTCGCGGGCCGGGTCAGCAGCCGCGCGAGCAACAGGCGGTTGCGCTCCCCGCCCGACAGGGCGCGCACCGGTGAGCGCGCGCGTTCGGGCGAGAACAGGAAATCTTGCAGGTAGCCGTGGACGTGACGCGGTTGCCCGTTGACGATCACCGTGTCGCTGCCGTCGCCGATCGTATCGACGACGGTGCGATCGGGATCGAGTTGTTCGCGTTGCTGGTCGTAGTAGGCGACCTGCACGTTGGCGCCACGGCGCGTCTCGCCTTGCGTCGGTTCGATCTCACCGAGCAGCAGGCGCAGGAACGTGGTCTTGCCGGCGCCGTTGGGGCCGATCAGGCCGATGCGATCGCCGCGCATGATGCGCGTCGAGAAGTTGTCGATGACGGGCTTGTTGTCGCCGTAGGTGAACGACACCTCTTTGGCTTCGAACACCATCTTGCCGGACGAATCGCTCGAATCGATATTGAGGCGCACGTTGCCGGCGCGGTTACGACGCTCGGCGCGTTCGGCGCGCATCGCCATCAGCGCCTTGACCCGGCCCTCGTCGCGGGTGCGGCGCGCCTTGACGCCGCGGCGCAGCCACACTTCCTCGCTCGCCATCTTCTTGTCGAACTTGGCGTTCTGCAGCTCCTCGTTGGCCAGCCACTCTTCCTTCTTGCGCTCGAAGGTCGCGTAGTCGCCGGGCCACGAGGTCAGGCGCCCGCGATCGAGTTCGACAATGCGGGTGGCGAGGCGTTCGAGGAACGCGCGATCGTGCGTGACGAACATCACCGCGCCGCGGTAGTCGGCGAGGAACGTTTCGAGCCAGGTGATCGCTTCGATATCCAGATGGTTGGTCGGCTCGTCGAGGAGCAGCAGGTCCGGCTGGCCGACCAGCGCGCGCGCCAGCAGCACGCGCCGCTTCCATCCACCCGACAGGGAATCGACGATCGCGTCCGGCGGCAACGACAACCGCGACATCACCATGTCCGCCTGGTGGTGGCGCTGCCACTCATCGTGGGGATCGAGCTCGCCGAGTCCTTCGCCGACGACCGTGGCGACGGTGCGATCCGCGGACAGCGGGACGTCCTGCACTAAGCGCGTGATGCGCACGCCGGGCTGGCGCAGCACGGCGCCGGAATCCGGCGGCAATTCGCCCGCCACAATCTGCAGCATCGTGGACTTGCCGGTGCCGTTGCGGCCGATGATGGCAACGCGCTCGCCGGGGTCAATCTGGAAATTGACTTCATCGAGGAGCGGCAGGTGCCCGAAGGCAAGGGAGACACGGTCGAGCGCAACGAGAGGCATGGAATCCTTAAGCGTACCATTTTGATATCCTGCCGGACCATGCGCATCTCAGCCATCGCCCTGATTCTCCTGTCGCTGACCTCGACTACCGGCGCGCGTGCCCTGAGCGCAGTCGAAGGGCAGGCGCCCTCCGCCACTGCGCTCGAGGCGGAAACGATGCAGCATTTCCAGGCCTTGCTGCGGATTGACACCAGCAGCCCGCCGGGCAACGAGACCAGGGCGGTCGAGTATTTGAAGCAGGTCTTCGACAAGGAAGGCATTCCGTACCAGGTGTTCGCGAAAGATCCGGCTCGCGCGAACATCGTCGCCCGCCTCAAGGGCAACGGGAAGAAGAAGCCGATCCTCGTGCTCGGCCACACCGACGTCGTGACGACCGATCCGGCGAAGTGGACGCACCCGGCCTTCGGGGCGGTGCGCGACGGCGGCTGGGTCTACGGACGCGGCACGGTCGACGACAAGGACAACCTGGTGGCCGGCTTGATGATGATGCTGACGTTGAAGCGCAACAACGTGGCGCTCGATCGCGACGTGATTTTCCTCGCGGAATCCGGCGAAGAAGGGGCGCCGGATGTCGGCGCGCAGTACATGGCCGATGCGCACCTGGACGCGATCAACGCGGAGTACTGCTTTGCCGAGGGCGGCGGCGTGGTCCGGCGTGGCGGCAAGGTGGTGCAATCGAACATCGGCACCACGGAGAAGGAACCACGGTTTATCGAGATCGTCGCGCACGGCCCGGCCGGCCACGGCTCGGTGCCGTCGCGCAACAACGCGGTGACGAAGTTATCGGCGGCCGTCGGCAAGGTGGCGGAATGGACGCCGCCGCTGCGCATCAACGAAACCACCGCTTCGTACTTCAAGCGGTTGTCGACCATGGTGCCCACGGATGTGGCGAAGATTTATCGCGACATCCTGCATCCGGATCCGAAAGTGTCGAAGGCCGCGTCGGATTGGCTGCTCGAAAACCAGCCCAATCACTGGTCGATGGTGCACACATCACTCGTGCCGACGATCATCGACGGCGGGTTTCGCTACAACGTGATTCCCTCCGAAGCCAAGGCGACGATCGACGTGCGACTGCATCCTGACGAGGACCAATCGATGTTCCTCGACATGGTCCGCAAGGTGGTCAACGACCCGAACGTCGAAGTCCGATGGGGGCGCGAGCGCTACCGGCCGGCCGGCGGTTCCCGCATCGACACCGAGGCCTACGCCGTGCTCGAGGCCGAAACCACGAAGCACTACAACACCGTCGTCCTGCCGACGATGGGCGTGGGCGCGACTGACATGTCGAACATCCGGGCGAAGGGGATCCAGTGCTACGGGATCGGTCCGGCCCTGGACGCAGAAGATGGCGCTAAGGGTTTCGGAGCACACAGCGATCAGGAGCGCATCCTCGAGAGCGAGCTCCATCGATTCGTACGGTTTCAATACGACGTCGTATTGGATTTGGCGCGAGCCAAGTAGCGCGACATACGGCTGAGCTTTACGCGCGTTCGTGTGGAGCTATGATCATTCGCCGTGCCTCTGAATCGCGGGTGGTCGTATCGAGAGCAAGTGGGTGCCGAAGGCTCGGGCCTCACGGTGTTGTCGTACCTGACCGAAACGCGATTGCACTCGTCTGAAAGTGAATGGGCCGCGCGCATCGAGCGCGGCGAAGTGGAAGTGGACGGCACGCTGGTGCGCGGCGACGTGATCCTGAGTGCCGGTCAAACGGTGACGTGGCATCGCCCGCCCTGGGATGAACCGCCGGTCCCGACGCACTTCGACATCATCCACGAGGACGAAGCGATCCTCATCGTCAACAAGCCGAGCGGCCTGCCGACGATGCCGGCTGGCGGCTATCTCGATCACACGCTGATGGCGTTGATTCGACAACGTCATCCGAAAGCCAGTCCCCTGCATCGCCTCGGCCGTCATACCTCCGGCCTGGTGCTGTTCGCGAAGACCGGCGCCGCCGCGTCGTCGCTCGCGCGGGCGTGGCGCAATCACACGGTGAAGAAGGTGTATCGCGCATTGGGACTCGGATCGACGCGAACGGAAATGTTCGTCATCGACGTGCCGATCGGTCCGGTACCGCATCCGATCCTCGGCACCGTGCAGGCGGCGTGTGAAGGCGGCAAACCGTCGCACAGCGTCGCGATGGTCCTCGAACAACGTCACGATCAAACGTTGTTCAGCGTGGAGATCATGACCGGCCGTCCGCATCAGATCCGCATTCACATGGCGTATGCCGGGCACCCGCTGGTCGGTGACCCGTTATACGAGACGGGCGGTGAGTTGAAGCGTCATCCCGGCCTGCCAGGCGATGGCGGTTTCTTCCTGCACGCGGAGACGCTGCAATTCACGCATCCGGAGACGGGCCAGCGAATGACGGTCATCGCGACTCCCCCGCCCGAACTGCAGACGCACGACGAACTGGTCAAGACGAGCGCCCTGTCCCGCTAGCCTGCTGGCCTGCTGGCCTGTCATACTGTTCGTTTCCCATGATCAGTTTCGCAAACGTCAGCAAGCAGTACGGCAAGCAAATCCTCTTCGTCGACGCCTCCTTTCAGCTCAACCCGGGCGAGAAGGCCGGCCTGGTCGGCCCGAACGGCGCCGGCAAGACCACGGTCTTCCGGATGATCATGGGCGAAGAGTCTCCGGACGAGGGTGATGTCACCGTCCCGAAGAAGCTGACGATCGGCTACTTCCGCCAGGATGTCGAGGAGATGTCGGGCCGTTCGGTGCTCGACGAAGCGATTGCGGGCAGCGGGCGCGTGGGGGATCTGCATCACGAGCTCGAAGAGTTGCAGCAGGCAATGGCGGATCCGGCCAAAGCCGACGACATGGACAAGATCCTGGCGCGCTTCGGCGAGGTGCAGGAAGAGTACGACCACCTCGGCGGCTACGCGCTCGAAAGCCAGGCGCGCGAAGTGCTGCACGGCCTCGGCTTCGACGACGAACGCATCGACGGCGATGTGGGCGCGTTGTCGGGCGGCTGGAAGATGCGCGTGGCAATGGCGCGCGTCCTGCTCGGCAAGCCCGACGTCCTGCTGATGGACGAACCGACCAATCACCTCGATCTCGAATCGATCATCTGGCTCGAGAGCTTCATCAAGTCGCACGACGGCGCGTTGCTGATGACGTCGCACGATCGCGAGTTCATGAACCGCATCGTCTCGAAGATCTGCGAGATCGACGGCGGTGAGATCACCGTCTATTCGGGCAACTACGACTTCTACGAGCGCGAGCGGGCGACGCGCGAAGCCAATCGCGAAGCGGCGTATGCCAGGCAGCAGTCGATGCTTGCCAAGGAGAACCGCTTCATCGAGCGCTTCAAGACCCACGCCGCGAAAGCGTCGCAGGTCCAGAGCCGCATCAAGGCGCTCGACAAGATCGAAAAGATCGAGTTGCCGAAGCGCCGCACGGTGGTGAGGTTCGACTTCCGCGATCCGCCGCGCTCGGGCGACCAGGTCGCCGTGATCGAGGGCCTGTCGAAGACCTACGGCAAGCGCGTGATCTACGACGACTTCAACATGACCATCCGCCGCGGCGAGCGCTGGGCGGTAATGGGCAGGAACGGCGCCGGCAAGACGACCCTGCTCAAGATGCTGTCCGGCAACCTCACCCCAGACAAGGGCGAAGTGCGTCTCGGCGCCAGCCTGAAGATGGGCTACTTCGCGCAGCAGTCGCTCGACACAATGGACGCCGACCTGACGGTGATCGATCAATTGCAGACCGACTTTCCCCGCGAAGGTCTTGGCGCCTTGCGATCGCTGGCCGGTGCGTTTCAGTTTTCGGGCGACGACGTCGACAAGAAGATCCGCTCGCTGTCAGGCGGCGAGAAGTCGCGGCTGGCGATGGCGCGGATGCTGTTCAATCCGCCGAACTTCCTGGTGCTCGACGAACCGACCAATCACCTCGACATGGCCACCAAGGAAATGCTGATCGATTCGCTGAAGGATTTCGAGGGCACGATGATCTTCGTCTCGCACGACCGCACGTTCCTGCGCGGCCTCGGCAATCGCGTGCTGGAGCTCGGCGGCGAAACCGGCGTCGACAGTCATCCGCATCTCTATCCCGGCTCGTACATCGAGTATGTCGATCGCACCGGTCACGAAGCGCCGGGCACGCATACTTAGGTCTTGAGGTCTTAAAGGTCTTAAGGTCTTAAGGGCTTAAGGTCTTAAGGGCTTAAGGCCGCGAAACAACCTCGAAGATGCGGCTGACGTGGCCGAGCGCCTGATCCCCAATTGACGGCGTCGCGACCGCTGTATAGCGGCCCGGCTTGAGACCGACGATTTCAGCCTGGTTGTTGAGGATGGCGGCGAGCGTGCCGCTGCGCGCGCCCATCACCAGGCGCTTGACGGGCGTGGCGGTGCCGCCCGGAACGATCTCGATCGTCGTCTTCACGTTTTCCAGCACCGCCGCGTCGCCGGAGATCACCTCGAAGAGCGCCGAGATGGCGGCGCCCTCGGGAATCTGCGAGGCAGGCTGCAAGCGGCCGTTCGCATCGGCAACACCGAGGAGCAGGTCGCTGAATTGCACCTTCGCGTCGCCACGCAGTCCCACATCGATCGCCCGCTCGACGACTCCGGCGCGGCCGGCGTGATCGCGCACGGCGGCCCGCAGCTGGTATTGGCCGGGCAACAGTTTCGCCGACAACGCGGCCAGCCACGGCCCGGCGCCGCCCTCGAGCTTCTGGCGGCCGGTCGCGACCACGTTGCCCTCGCTGAACACGGCGAACGCCCACTCGGCCGGTCCGTCGTTCAGCAAGCTGCCGGCTTCGATGCCGACGATGGTGCGCAGCGTCGATGCTTCGTCGCCGCGCGTGGTGTAGGCCGACAACGCGATCGGCACCTGTCCGACATCGATCGGCTGCCTGATCAGATCGCTCAACGGATCGGCGGATGCGTTGGCGGCAAGGCGCGCCGGCGGCAGCGCGCGGCGTCGATTCCTGATCGTGACGCCCGGGCGCGATACCTTCACCTCGATCCCGAGCGAGGCCGCGGCCTTGTCGTTGCCTTCCATCTCCACCGCGAGCTCGTAGAAGTTGTTCATCTCGGTGCGGACGCGATCGAACAAGCCGTTCGCCGATCCGCCGGCGGAGAAGAACGCCCCGCCGGTCATGGTGGCGACCGTGCCCATTCCGCCGGCAAAGTCGCGGCCGCCGAATGCCGAGGCCTGTGACTGCTTGGCAATGGTCACGTCCGCGCCGGCGCCGTCGAGGTGGACCGCGTAAAACATGATCTGGGCGTCGGCCGCCTGCGCCGCAAACCGGTTGTACTCCTGCAACAAGTCCTGGCCGAATGGGAACCCGCCCGACAGAAACACGATCTGCTTCGGCCCCCGCATCGGAGCCAGCTGTTTCGCCAGCGACGAGAGATTCGCCAGCACGCTCTGCGTCCGGTAGCGGCCGGTCAGCAGAAATTCCCGGGCGTAGGATTCCAGCTCGGGTGGACACGGGTTCCGCGTGGTCTCGTCGGGCTGCCTGACATCGGGGCACTCGCGCTCGAGGACTTCCGAGATGACCCGCGGATCACGGCGCTCGTAGCCGATCGCCTCGTCCCACGTGAGGTTGTAATCGCGTGATTGCTGAATGCGCGGCCGGCTGCCCGTCGCCCGCGACAATGCCAGGCGCGTGAGAACGCGATTGCGCGTCAGGTTGACCTTGTCCCCGGGGAGCAGCAGCACGCCAGCGGCATCCGCCGGACGCAATCCGTCGACGACGCGCGAGGCTGCGTCCAGCACCACTTTCTCGTTGCCGGGCGCGATCGAGTCGCGATCGACGACAAACACCACGATCCGGCCGTCCTCGCTGCTCTGGGTGACGGGGCCCGGCACGGGTGATTCAGCACGGGAGACGACTTCCACGTTGCCATCGCCGAAAAACCGCGCATCGCGCACGCGGCGCGGCTTGCCGTCGAGGGTGACGATGAAATCGCCGGCCGACAGATCGGTGACGGGTTTGCCGTCACGATCGAGCACCGAGGCTTCAACGACCAGCGCCTCGACGCCGCTGCGAAAGACCGGCGTTTGCGGCTGCCCGGCGGCAACCGTCGAGGCGAGGACGACAACAAGGATGGCGGTGCGCATGACCTATTGTGGAACGATCTTGCCGGCGGCGCCGAACTGCTTGAAATTGGAATACGACGCGCGCGTGGTGGCCCGCCCGGACGAAGGATGGTTACGAATCAGGATGGGCCCTTCGTAGAGTTCCGTCATCTGCGCCGGGAGCCAGAGATCGACGCCGGCCGGCTTCCGGTAGGTGACTTCGATGTCGGCGCTACTGTCGATGGGCCGTGAGTCCATCGCGGCGACGTTGGAGTTTGCCGCCGGGCGGCCGCCGCCGTTGCCGGTCACATTGAGGGGGCCGGTCACCTTCGGGGCCGCCTGGTCGGGCGCGACCTGCTGGTCGGCGAACTTCTCCATGTGCATCCGGGTGCGAATCACGGTGCCGTCCGCAGGATTCACCCACAGCGAACCTTCCAGCGGCACATTGGTCCCGGCGCGCGTCGTCACCAGCGTCGGCACCTTCGTTTCTTTGAACGCAATCTCGACCGTCTTGATCTTGTCGATTTCCTTGGTGCCCTTCCTGGTGAAGGTGAAGCGTTCCAGGTTCTCCGGCAGGAAGAAGAACAACGCCGCCGTCGGCGTGTTGAAGTTGCGGCTGATCGGCCCGACGTTGAAGCGCGCGCTTTCGTTGGCGATCCGGGTGGCCTCGCTGATGCTGGCCGACTCGCTGGTCAGCAACGACAGCAGGCGGTCCTTGCGATCGCCGACCGGCTCGTCGTTCACTTCGACCACGTCGCGGAAGCCGGTCCATCCGCCGCCGCGAAGCCGGACGATCGCAAACTCGGCATCGAGCTTGATGGGGCGGATCGCGGTATCCGCGACGCCCTCAACCAGGACCGTTTGCGTGTAGGTTTCGGAGGCCACGATGACCGAGGCCTTCTCGCCGTAGGCGGCGGCGTAGGCGCCGACGCGCGTCATGATCTCTGCTGCCGAGGGCTCCTGCGCGTTGGCCGGAGCCGACACGGACAGAATCACCGCAATTACTCCAGACCATTGGCGCATGCCGATCCTCCCCGTGACCGCGCATCTTACTTCAACTCGGCGGCGGCGAATTTCGCTGTCGTCGCCACCTCGTCCGCGCCATTGACAATCTTCGTCGCAAAGTCGTCAGCGAGCGGGTAGGCCGTGGTGCGCACCCGATCAGCGGCCCGCTGCAGATCGTATTCCGTGCGACGCAACTCGACGCCAGGCCCGATGCACAACCAGTAGGCGCCCGGCCGTTGGAACGGCATCCCGATGCTGCCGGCGTTGATCACGCGGGTGCGGCCGATCTGCCGGTCGAATTGCATGTGGGTATGTCCGCAGACGATCAGTGAGGCGTTCAGCGGTTCGAAGATCGGCGTCAGCTTCGCCGCGTCGGTGGCCGACGTAAAGATCTCGGTGTCGTTCCTGGTGGTCGCGTGACAGAACACGACCTCGCCGATGCCCCCGATGGTGATGCGCTCGGTCAGCGGCCACGAATCGATGGCGGTCTTGTCTGCAGCGGACAATTGGCGGCCGTTCCACTCCATCGCTTCGCGAAACGACGGCGGGATCAGGCTGCTCATCGTGCCGCGGGTGGCGGCGACGCTCTCGCGGTCGCCGTTGCCGATGATGAAACTGGTCGGCACATCGAGCGCAAACACGAGATCGAGACATTCACGCGGCATCGGTCCGGGAATCACATCGCCGCCAATCACAATCCGATCAACGCGAGAGGACCGAACCTCGGCAAGCACGGCCTCCAGCGCCGGAAGGTTGCCGTGGATGTCGTATAGCGCCGCGACGCGCATCACTTCTCTTCGGGACTCGCGGCGGGATTCTTCCGCGCCACCAGCACCTTGTCGATGCGGCGGCCGTCCATATCGATGACTTCGAACTTCATCCCGCCCCACTCGAACGCGTCCGCGGTTTTCGGGACGCGGCCGAGCCGCGCCATCACGAAGCCGCCGATGGTGTGATACGCGCCCGCTTCGTCTTCGGGCAGGTTATCCATCCCGAAATGCGTCGTCACTTCCTCCATTGCGGCGGAGCCGTCGACGAGCCACGTGCCATCGGGACGCGACACAAAGGCGCCCTGCGCTTCGCTGGCATCGGCCGGCAGGTCGCCGACGATGGCGGTGAGCAGGTCGGTGACGGTGACGAGGCCTTCGACGGCGCCGTATTCGTCCATCACCAGCGCAGTGTGCTTATGCGAGCTGCGAAACGACTCGAGCAGCTGCACCGCCGGCATCGAGTCCGGCACGAACAACGCTTCCTTGACCAGCGATCGCAAGTCGATGCGCGAGCCCTTGAACGCGATCGGCAGCAGGTCCGCGGAGCGCACGATGCCGGCGACGTCATCGAGACCGCCATGGCAGGCGACAAACTGGGTGTGCGAGTGCGAGGCCAGAAACTCGCGCAGTTCCTCTTCGCTCGCATCGACGTCGATCCATTCGATGTCGGGCCGCGGCGTCATGATCGCGGAGACGCGCTGATCGCCCAGCTGGAAGACGCGCTGCACGATGTTCTCTTCGGTCGCGCCGACGGCGCCAGTCTCGGCGCCCTGGCTGATCAGCGCCTTGATTTCATCTTCGGTGAGGTTCGGCTCCGCCTCGCCCTTGACGCCGAAGATGCGCAGCACGATGTTGGTGGCCGCCGTGAGCCCGCCCACGGCCGGACCGCCGATGCGCGACAGCATCATCATCGGCTTCGCGACCCACGAGGCGATCGCCTCAGGATTGTTGAGCGCGATGCGCTTGGGCACCAGCTCGCCGATGATCAGCGACGCCACCGTGATGCCGGTCACGACAATCGCGAGCGACAACCCGTCCGCATAGGCCGCCAGCTGCGGGATGCCGCGGATCGGCTCGGCCAGTTTCGCCGCAATGGTCGCGCCGCCGTACGCGCCGGCCAGCACGCCGACCATGGTGATGCCGAACTGCACCGTGGACAGGAACTTGTTCGGGTCGTGCGCCAGGGCCAACGCCGCCTTGGCGCGTTCGTCACCGTCCTCGGCGCGCTGCTGCAGGCGGACTTTGCGCGCGGCGACGACGGCAATTTCCGACATGGAAAAGACGCCGTTGGCGATGATGAGCAGGAGGATGAGAAGGAGTTCGAATCCGATGGGTCAATTGTATCTTCGTCCGCTCGACCCTGAATTCCCGCCGTTCGGCGCCGCCGCCTGAACCGTCACTCGGCCCGCCCGTATAGTCAGGTAGCCATGCTGACCTTTTCCAATGTCCGGAAGTCCTACGGCACGCTCGTCGCCGTGGACGGGCTTTCGCTATCGATTCGCAAGGGTGAACTGTTCGGGCTGCTGGGCCCCAATGGCGCCGGCAAGAGCACGTCGGTCAGCCTGTCGGTGGGACTGCTGACGCCCGATTCGGGCACGGTCTCGATCGAGGGCCACGGCAATCCTGCCGATCCGGCGGTGCGCCAGACGATCGGCGTGGCGCCCCAGTCGCTGGCGCTCTACGACAACCTCAGCGGCGAAGAAAATCTCCGCTTCTTCGGCGAGATGTACGGCCTCGCCGGCGCGAAGCTCGAGGAACGGGTCAAGTGGTGCCTCGATTTCGTGACGCTGTCGGACCGCAAGGCCGATCGCGTCGGCGGGTATTCCGGCGGCATGAAGCGGCGCCTCAACCTGGCGGCCGCGGTGGTGCACGATCCCGAGCTGCTGTTGCTCGATGAACCGACCGTCGGCGTCGATCCGCAGTCGCGCAACAAGATCTTCGAGAGCATCGAGGCGTTGCACCGCGACGGCCGCACCATCATTTACACGACGCACTACATGGAAGAGGCCGAGCGCCTGTGCGATCGCATCGCGATTGTCGATGGGGGCAAGCTCCTGGCGCTCGGGACGCTGAATGAATTGCTGGCGACGCACGGCGGCGCCCCGACGTTGATCGTCGAAACCAACGGCCAGCAACGGCGCGTGCAGACCGCGGATCCGCTGGCCGAACTGAATCGCGTCGCGGCGCAGGCGACGATCGACCGGTTTCAGATGGAGCGTCCGACGCTCGAACAAGTCTTCCTCAGCCTGACGGGCCGCAGCCTCCGAGATTAATCATGAACAAAGTGATCGCGCTCGCGTTGAAAGATGTGCGGCTGATGCTGCGCAACAAGGGCCGCCTGTTCTTCACCTTCATCTGGCCGATCATCGTCACGGTGCTGTTCGGGACCGCGTTCGGCGGCAGCGGCAACGGCGAGCAGGGCAAGGTCAAGATCGCGGTGGTCGATGACGACCAGAGCGAAGGCTCGCGGGCCTTCACGAAATCGATCGAAGCGTCATTCGAGTTGACGCCGATGGCGCGCGCGGACGCGGAAAACGCCGTGCGCCGCGGCCAGCAGACCGGATTCATCGCGCTGACGAAAGGCTTCGGCGCCGCGTCCGGCCGGATGTTCTATGGGCCGCCGAAGGAAATCGAACTCGGAGTCGATCCGGCACGCCGCGCCGAAGCGGGCATGATCGAAGGGCTGCTGATGAAGCACGCCGCCGAGGACATGCAGAAGATGTTCAACGATCCGAACGCGTCGGCGCGGATGGTGGACCAGGCGCTGGGCGACATGCAGGGCGCGCCCGCCGGCCAGGTGGCGCCGGTGCAGCGCTTTCTCGGAGAATTGAAGGCGTTCGTCAACACGCCGCAAGCGCAAGCCCCTTCGCAGCAGGCGCAATGGCAGCCCTTAAAGGTGATCGCCAAGGACGTGCGTCGCGAGCGGCGCGGCCCCGACAATGCCTTCGAGATCACTTTTCCGCAGGGTGTGATCTGGGGCTTGATCGGCTGCATGATGACGTTCGGCATCAGCATGGTGACCGAGCGCACGCACGGCACGCTGGTGCGGCTGCGCATGGCGCCGCTGACCCGCGCGCAGATCCTCGGCGGCAAGGCGCTGTCCTGCTTCACGTCGATCATGTTCGTCGAAGGCATGCTGCTGGTCCTCGCCTGGAACTTCGGCGTCCGGCCGTCATCGTTCCCGCTGCTGGCCCTCGCCGGGGTCTCGGCGGCGATCTGTTTCGTCGGCTTCATGATGCTGATCGCGGGCCTCGGCAAGACCGAGGAAACGGCGGCCGGCGCGGCGTGGGCGATCCTGATGCCGCTGTCGATGTTCGGCGGCGCGATGATCCCGACGTTCGTGATGCCGCAGTGGATGCAGACGATCGGCTACGTCAGCCCGATCCGCTGGGCGATGCTGGCGATTGAAGGCGGGGTGTGGCGCAACTTCTCGATCGGCGAGATGGTGATGCCATGCGCGATCCTGATCACCATGGGCCTGGTGTGCTTCGCCCTCGGGACGAAGGGTCTCCAGGAAGCCTGATCGCAAAGTTAAGACCCTAAGACCTAGGACCCTAAGACCGCTAGAATACTGTTTGTGTTCAAACGGAAGACCGAAGGATCGGTGATCTGCACGTCGTGCGGCGTGCTGGTCGGCGTCAACGATCCCACCTGTTACAACTGCGGCCGCCGCAATCCGGGACTGTGGGGGTTCGGTCCGGCGTTGCGGGCGCTCGGCAACGATCTCGGGTTCGTGTCGATCGTCACCGGTGGCACGGTGCTCCTCTACGTGCTGTCGCTGATCCTGTCGCGCGACGGGGCGCAGATGATGCTCTCGCCGTCGGGGCAGATTCTTTACCTGCTCGGCGCCAGCGGATCATTTCCGGTCATCGGCCAGGGCCGCTGGTGGACCCTTCTGACCGCGGGCTGGCTGCACGGCGGACTCCTGCATATTTTCTTCAACGTCATGTGGATCCGGCAGCTCGGGCCGGAGGTGGCGCGCATGTACGGCGCCGGCCGCATGGTGATCATCTACACCATCGCGGGCGTCGTCGGTTTTGCGCTCAGCTCGTTCATGGGCCTGCTCGGCCTGCGGTTCTTCGGCGCCAGCCTCACGGTCGGCGCCTCAGCCTCGATCTTCGGTTTCCTTGGCGCGTTCGTGCATTACGGACGCCGCACCGGCAGCAGCCATGTGGGACAGGCGGGCCTGCAGTACGCGCTGTTCATGGGCATCATGGGGTTTGTGATGAGTGGCGTCGACAATGCCGCGCACCTCGGCGGATTCATCGGCGGCTATCTCGCCTCGACGATCCTCGATCCCCTGAAGCCGGAACGCATCGATCACCTCGCGATCGCGGTCGGCTGCCTGGTCGTGACGCTGATCGCGATCATCTGGTCGGTGATCACCGCGCTTCCGCAACTCACCTGACGGCCTGCCCTTGGTTGGGTCCCCACTCCGCGAACGGTGTTAGTCCTCGATTCGCAGCGAAAGTTTCTGCCCATATTCCGCCTTCGTTGGTGCCTGGCACCAACCGCTACCGGTGTTCGTTGGTGCCTGGCACCAACCGCGACTTGAGCCGACAAAGTGAACCGTTCCACGGCGGACGTCGTAGTCCGGACACTTGAAGCTCGACTTCAATCCGTTGAATTCGTCCCTGAAATCAGGCGGTTCGCCCCAGCAAACCCGCGATAACAGGCCTGAATCATGGCCAAACGCGCAATTGCCGAGGTTTAAGCGGTGGCATAGATGCTGCTCTTTGGGATGTGCACCTCTGTAATTGGGCCGAACTACCGATACGCAGGGTTCGGCGGTGTGAATGACTTTCGCCGGGGAAATTGGTAGCCGGCGTTTTGGAGGGTGAAATGACGTTGAGAAAGTCGCTAGTCGCGTCGGCGTTGTTGCTTGTGCTTGGGGTGGCGAACGCCTTTGCACAGCAGCAGACCGGTGAGATCTACGGAAAGGCGGCCGATACGTCGGGCGCCGTGTTGCCCGGCGCTACCGTGACGGTGGCCGGTCCCTCGCTGATTCAGCCCCGCGTCGCCGTGACGTCGGAAACCGGCACCTACCGCGTGCCGGAGCTGCCGATCGGCACCTACACAGTTACGTTCGAACTCGCCGGCTTCCGCAGCCTCGCGCTGCAGGACATCCGCGTCACCATCGGCTTCCGCGCGCAGGTCAACGCCGCGATGCAGCTCTCGACGGTGCAGGAGACGGTGACCGTCACCGGCGCCAGCCCGATCGTCGACACCAAGGAAACCGGCACCAAGTCGTCGTTCGACCTGGAGACGATGCAGAACATCCCCTCGGCGCGCGACCCCTGGGTCATGCTCGAGAAGACGCCCGGCATCATCATGGACCGCGCCAACGTCGGCGGTAACCAGTCGGGCCAGCAGGCCGGCTACATTTCGCGCGGCTCGAGCACCGGCAACAACAAGTGGTCCATCGACGGCGTCGACATCACCGACATGGCCGCGACCGGTTCGTCGCCGATCTATTACGACTTCGACATGCTCGAAGAGATGCAGGTCACCACGGGCGGCGCCGACGTCACGCAGCAGACCGGCGGCGTCGGCATCAACCTCGTGACCAAGAGCGGCACCGATCGGTTCAAGGGCAACGCCCGCGCGCTGATCACCGACCAGAAGTTCGAAGACGACAACATCACGCCCGAGCTGAAGGCCGGCGGCGCCGGCTCCGGCGCGCCGATTCAGCAGATCAAGGACTACGGCTTCGACGTCGGCGGTCCGATCCTCAAGAGCAAGCTGTGGTACTGGGGCAGCTACGGCGCCCAGGACATCAAGGTCGGCGTGGTCGGCTTCTACAAGAACGATGCGACCTGCCGTCCCGGCGGCGTGGCGATCAACCCGCGCACGGCCGACACGCAGACGCTGCGCGACTGCCTCTCGACCGACCTGACGACGCTGCACAACTACAACGTCAAGCTGACCTACGTTCCCTTCAAGAACAACCGCCTGAACTTCCAGAACACCTGGGCGGAAAAGGTCCGTAACGCGCGCGACGCCGGCGACCTCCGCCCGATCGAAACCACCGTCCGCCAGAAGGCCGTGTCGAGCGACTTCGGCACGTTCGGCTGGCTGACCGGTCCGTCGCCCTTCTGGAAGGCCGCCGATCAGCACGTCATCAACGACAAGTGGCTGGTCGACGTGATGTGGGCGCACCTGGGCAACAACTTCGTGCTCGATTTCCACGAAGACGCGCTGCGCGATGTGCAGCCCCGGTTCGAAACGTCCACCAGCGCCTGGAGCCGTTCGTTCAACGCCTCGACGTTCATGCGCCCGACCAACAGCCTTGACGTGGTCAGCAGCTACTTCGCACCCGCCAAGCTCGGCGGCGACCACGCGTTCAAGTTCGGCTACCGCTGGCGCAGTGCCCACTCGACGAGCCTCAACCACCGCGGTGGCTTCATTGAAGCGCGCTACACCAACGGCGTGCCGAACTCGGCCGACATCTACCGCGACCAGAACTCCGAAGCGCACCTCAACACCAACGCGCTGTATATCCAGGACACGTTCACGAAGAACCGGTTCACCTTGAACCTGGGCGTGCGTTACGACATGCAGGATGACGCCCAGTTGGCCTCGGACGTGCCGCAGAACCCGTTCTTCCCGCAGCTGATGCCCGCCATCAGCTTCAAGGGCGCGGATGCCGGCGTGCTGTGGAAGGATCTGTCGCCTCGCATCGGCGCCACCTACGACCTCAAGGGTGACGGCCGCAACGTGCTGTCCGCGTCGTATGCCATCTACTACGGCCAGATGTCGCCCGGCCAGTTGTCGGGCCAGCTGGCCGCGGTCGGCGCGGTGTTCGTCCGCTATCCGTGGGCGGACGCCAACGGCGATGGATTCGTGCAACCGGCCGAGGTCAACACGTCGGTGCCATTCCTGAGCAAGAGCACCGCCTACGATCCGAACAATCCGACGAGCACGACGTCGCCGACGCAGGTCGATCCCAACGTCAAGAACGATCGCACCCGCGAATTCATCGTCGGCTTCGATCGCCAGCTCAACTCGCAGATGGCGGTGGGCGGCAGCTACGTGTGGCGGAAGTACGATCGCTTCGCGTGGAACGACACGATCGGCCTGACGAGCGCGGATTATCGCGCGGTCAATTACCAGCCGACCTGCTCGGTGGCCGGCGCGCGCTGCAGCACGGTGACCTACTACGAGCCGACGATCCAGTTACCCTCGGCGAACATCTACACCAACCGCCCGGATCGCTTCCGCGATTTCAACGGCGTGGAACTGACCTTCCAGAAGCGCATGGCCAATCGCTGGGCCGCGAACTTCAGCTACGCCTACAACAACGCCGTCGAGCACTTCGATTCGGCCGCGTCGTATGAAGATCCGTCCTGTGTCGTGGCGACCTGCCCCGGCGCGTTCCAGTACGCGCCCGAGGCCGCCGGTTCCGGCATCGGCAACGTGTTCCAGAACAGCAAGTGGGCGATCAAGGGCAGCGGCCGCGTGCAGCTTCCCTACAGCGTGAACCTGGCCCTCAGTTACCTCGGCCGCCAGGGCTTCCCGTTCCCGCAGTCGGTCACGACCCCGAACCGCGCCAACGGCGCGGGCACCACGCAGATCCTGCTCGACACGCTCGGCGACGTGCGTCTCGACAACCTGCACACGGTGGACTTCCGCGTCGACAAGACGCTGCGCTTCGGCTCGATCACGCTGGTGCCGGCAATCGACGTGTTCAACCTGACCAACACCAACACGGTGCAGGCGATCAACCGCAACCAGGCGGCGACCAACGCCAACACGGTGAGCGGCATCATCGCTCCCCGCGTCGCGCGCTTCGGCATCAACGTGCGCTGGTAAGCACGGCGACGCGCTCGGTTTCACAGGGCCCGGGAGAATCTCCCCGGGCCCTTTCTTTTTGTGCGCGTTTTCTGCGGCCTACTTCAGCGTTTCCAGCCACTGCGCGATGTCTTCGCGCGTCCAGCGGTGGTCGTCGTTCAGGTGGACCATGATCGCGGCGAGGCTCAAGGTCTTGTGGCAGTCGTTGCCGTGGGGGCACTTGCGGAGCGAGCCTTCGAGGCAATCGAAGAACCATTCGAGGTCCTTCGTCGGGCGCAGGCCGCCGACCTGCCTCGGCAGGCGATACATGCCTTCATACGCCGCACCGAGGGCGCACGAGGCATTGCGGCCGGTGTAGTAGTCGCCGAACGCCTGGTCCGGACGGCGCGTGGCGCCGCTCCGGATGAACTGCGCCAATTCCTTTTCGCAGTGTTGCGGCTTCTTGCCCTCGTCGGTCATCGTCGGCCTCCCTCAGGCGGGTCTGAAGACCCGCCTCTACAACCTCGGCCCGCCTCTACAACCTAGAAACCTTTGCCGAGTCGTTCCTGGAGCTTCTCGCGGTATCCGCGGCTGAGTGTCAGACGGGTGCCGTTCTGCAGCACCACCACGTACTCACCGTTGAACCACGGCTGCATTTCCTTGATGCGGTCGGTGTTGACGATGCGTGAACGGTGGATGCGGACGAAGCGCTGCACGTCGAGGCGGCCTTCCATGTTGTTCATCGTCTCGCGGAACAGATGCGACTCGTCGCCGAGATGCAGCCGCACGTAATTGCCGGCGGCTTCGATCCAGTCGATCTCCTGCGTGCGCAGGAAGAACACGCGGCCGCCCGACTTCACCACCAGCCGGTCGAGCCGCTGCGGCTCGGGCTTGATGTCCTGCACCAGCGCCATCAGTCGCTTGCCGAGATCGCCGGCGCGGCGGCGTTCGAGGTGTTCGCGCGCATGCTGCAGCGTTTGCGCAAAGCGATCGCGGCCGAACGGCTTCAGCAGGTAATCAATTGCGTGGACTTCAAACGCCTTGAGCGCGTACTCGTCGTACGCGGTCACGAACACCACCGCGGGCACCTGCTCGCCGAGCTGCTGGATCACGCCGAAGCCGTCACAGGCCGGCATTTGCACGTCGAGGAAGACGAGATCGGGATGTTGCTGCTGAATGGCCGACACGGCTTGCGTGCCGTCGGAGTACTCCCCGACCATCTCGATGTCTTTTTCCTGGTTCAACAGCCCGACGATGCGCTCACGCGCCATCGGCTCGTCGTCCACTACCATTGTGCGAATCTTGGTCACGCCACCCGTCCTTGTCTCTCACCCGCGCGTTGCGCGGGCAACACTAAATTAGGCCACGGCCTCGGCCTCACCCGATCCCTCAACGGCCAGCTCCGCCATCGGAATGGCGATGCACACGAGCAGTCCGCCCTCGGCGGGCTGCCGGAATTCAAACCGGTGTAACGACCCGTACAAGTGATCGAGTCGCGACCGGGTATTCGAAAGGCCCACGCCGCGGTTGAAGTCAGTCAACCGCGCGGCCGACAGTCCGACGCCGTTGTCCTGGACGTCGAGCTCGAGCAACGCGCCGTTGATGCGGGCCCGCACGGCGATCTGCCCCGGTGTCGGCCTGGGACCAATCCCGTGCTTAATGGCGTTTTCGACGAGTGGCTGCAGCAAAAGGTTGGGGACGAGTGCGTGCAATGTCTCCGCCTGAACGTCGAACACTACAGTCAGACGGTCGCGGAAGCGGGTTTGTTCGATCTCCAAGTACTTGGAGAGGAAGTCGAGCTCCTCTTTCAGCGGCACTTCCTGGACGCCGACGCGCTGCAACGACATGCGCAGCAGGTCGGACAGCCGCGCGATCATCGCGTCCGCGGCCTCGACATCGCGATGCATCAGCGCCGAGATCGTGTTCAGCGTGTTGAACAGGAAATGCGGCTGCATCTGCCGCTGCAGCGTGTGCAGCCGCGCTTCGACCAGCCGCGTCTCGAGCTGCGCGGCATTCAATTCCTTCGCCCGCGCTTCGAGCATGTACTTCATCGCCGTGCCGACGCCGACGATGGTCCAGTAGGTCATCATCTCCCAGTCGAAATTCAGGAACAGCATTTCCTGCGCTTCGTGGAGCCACGACTCGAGCGACTCGCCGACGACGTAATAGGTGCCCATGCGCAGCGCCACGGCCAGCACCACGTGCAACGACGTGGCGACGAGGACGCCCGCAATGTGAATGGGAATCGCCGTCTTCCACGCGGCGCGATCGAACGGGAAGCGGCGCGTCAGCCAGAGGATGCCGGGCGCGAGCGCCGCCCACGAATACCAATAGCCAAGATTGAGCGTGAGCAGCAGGCCGAAGGCCGCGGGCTTTTCGGTGAACGTCGATATGAAATAGAACGCTGCGAAGGCAGAGAAGAAACCCAGCGCAGTGGCGACGCTGAAAATCACACGGACGGGCACGCGTCCTTGAGTGGGGGTCATGGCCGCACTATCGGCCTGCCGCGCCCTGCGGTCAAGCGCGAAGCCATTCGTCACACCGTTCGTCCCACGTGGAACCATGCACTTCACCTATAGCGAAGAACATGCCGGGAGCGCTGTCAGGGGTTTGCGGTGGATTTACTGGGATCTGCGCGCACTGGGCCGTGACGAAATCCAGCGCGTTGAACCGAGGGCCGATTTACTTGTTCGGTTTCAGGAGTAGAAATCCCAGTGGTGGGACGCTCAGGCTCAACGAAAACTCGTGGCCGTGCGAGGGTTGCGCCTCGGCCTCGACGAGGCCGTCGTTGCCGGTGTTGCTGCCCCCGTAGATCTCGGCGTCGCTATTCAATAATTCGCGATAGGCGCCGGCCTGCGGCACCCCGACCCGATAGCCGCGCCGCGTCACAGGGGTGAAGTTGACGATCGCAATCGTGAACTCGCTGCCGGCCTGCTGGCCCGCTGGCCTGCCGGCCTGGCGTCTCAAGGCAATGATGCTGTGCTCGTGATCGTTGCAGTCAATCCATGAGAAGCCGGCCGGATCGAAGTCGGCTTCCCACAGCGATCGTTCATGCACGTAGCAACGATTGAGATCGCGCACCCATCGCTGCAATCCGGCATGACGCGGATCACCGAGCGCTTCCCAATCGAGCTGCCAATCGTGGTTCCACTCGCGCCACTGCCCGATCTCGCCGCCCATGAACATCAGCTTCTTGCCGGGGTGCGCGAACATGTAGCCGTAGAGGGCGCGCAGGTTGGCGTGCTTCTGCCACACGTCGCCGGGCATCTTGTCGAGCATCGATCGCTTGCCGTGGACGACTTCATCGTGCGAGAACGGCAGGATGAACTTCTCGCTGTAGGCATACATCATCGAGAAGGTGATCTTGTTGTGGTGCCACTTGCGGTGCACCGGATCTTCCCTGGTGTAGTCGAGCATGTCGTGCATCCAGCCCATGTTCCACTTGTAGGTGAAACCCAGGCCGCCCAGATGCACCGGCCGGGTGACGCCGGGCCAGGAGGTGGATTCCTCGGCGCAGACGAAGGTCCCGGGACATTCGTGCTCGACGAGCATGTTCAACTGCTTCAGGAACTCGATCGCATCGAGGTTCTCGCGGCCGCCGAGCTTGTTCGGCACCCACTCGCCCGCCTTGCGCGAGTAATCGAGATACAACATCGACGCCACCGCGTCGACGCGCAGTCCGTCGATGTGAAATTCCTTCAACCAGAAGAGCGCGTTGCTCAGCAGGAACGAACGCACTTCGTGGCGGCCGTAATTGAAGACCAGCGTGCCCCAGTCCTGGTGCTCGCCCTGCCGCGGATCCGAATGCTCGTACAACGCGGTGCCGTCGAAGCGCGCGAGGCCGTGTTGATCCTTCGGGAAATGGCCCGGCACCCAATCGAGGATCACGCCGATGCCGGCCTGGTGAAACGCGTCGACGAGGCACTTGAAATCCTCGGGCGTGCCGAATCGGCTGGTCGGCGCGAAGAACCCGATCACCTGGTAGCCCCACGAGCCGGTGAACGGATGCTCCATCACCGGCAGCAGCTCGACGTGCGTGAAACCCAGGTCCTTGACATACGGGACCAGGCGCTCGGCCATGTCCCGATACGAATGCAGCTTGCCGTCCGGCGATCGCTGCCAGCTGCCGAGATGCACTTCGTAGATCGACATCGGCGACTGGCGCCATTGATCGCGCTGGTCGCGCGCCTGCATCCAGGCGGCGTCCTGCCAGGCGTGATCCGGGCCGTCCCAGACGATCGACGCCGTCTGCGGCGGGATCTCGAAATAGCGGCCGCACGGATCCGACTTCAACACCCGGCTGCCGTCGGCGCCGATCACCTCGAACTTGTAGGGATCGCCCTGGCCGAGATCGGGAATGAAGATCTCCCAGTACCCGCCAGGCACGATGTGGCGCATCGTGTGGACACGGCCGTCCCAGGCATTGAAATTCCCGACCACGCTGACGCGCTGCGCATTCGGCGCCCACACGGCGAAGTGCACGCCGGTGCGAATGCCGAGGGTGAGCGTGCGCGCGCCCAGCTTGTTGAACGCCTCGAAGTGGGTGCCTTCGCCGAGCAGGTGAAGATCGAATGCCGTCAGGACCGGACCGTAGCGATACGGATCGTCGATCTCGTTGGCCGACCCATCCGGCCACACGAATCGCAGGCGATAGTCGAAGTCTTCGCGCGTCTCGCCGCTCAGGACAATTTCGTAGAGGCCATCGACCTGCACGCGAGCGAGCGGCTGGATCTGATGATCGGCGGCGCGCACCAGTTCGACGCCGCGCACGTGCGGGCGGAACACGCGAATGACCAGGCCGGCCGGGGTGTCGTGCGGGCCCAGCACCGCGAACGGATCGGGGTGCATGCCGCGGACGAGCGCGTCGATCTCCGCGCGCGCCATCGTGGGGGGCATCTCGCTATGCTACTTGCCGGCGACGGCTAAAGCCATCGCCCTTAGGGTCTTAGGGTCTTAGGGTCTTGGGGTCTTAGGGACTTAGGGTCTCAGGGTCTTAGGGGCTGCTTCGGCTTCACTGACTGGCTGGGAGGAGGCGCAGTACCCTTTTCAACCCATCGGACGAGATGGTCGAACGCTTGGTGGACGGTTGGAATGTACGACGGCCCCTCGCCCATCGCGTCCGCGACATCCTTGTCGAGCTTCATGCGCGATTCGGCCGCGAATTGAAATCCCGACACCCCATCGTCATCACCCGACATGTGCCACACGCCTTCCACCTGGTAGAGGCGGTGGCGATCCTTCGGCTCGACGCGGTCGCGATACGCGCGCACTTCGCGAATGACGATGTCGTCCCAGCTGCCGACGACTTCGATCATCGGGATCGCTGGCTTCCCCGTGGCATTGTCGACGGGGCCCGGCGGGCGTGATGCGGCCGCGACGATGCCGGTCGCGGTGTACGGCCAGAGCCGGCGAGCGGCGACCGGCGTGCCGATCGCTTCGGCAAAAGAGAGGACCTGCGGATCGGTGTCCGCCAATCCGGCATGCGCGCGCGGATCGATCAGCGGCCACAGCGCCGCCACCCGCATGTCGCGATCCAGGCGCGCGATGACGTCGCCGCCGGCGCCGGCGATCAACAGCGCACCATCGAAGGGCGGCTGCGGCGATTCGGCGATCATGCGGGTGATGCCGCCGCCAGCCGAGAGCCCCACGAGGTACGTTCGGCTGGGGCTCGAGGCGGTCTGGCCGAAGCGCGAAGCGCCCAGGCGGGCCACTTCCGCTTTCGCAAAGATCGCGAACTGCGTCATCAGCGACACGCCGACGCGCGAGCCGCCGATGCCGTCGCGATCGATGCTGGCGTAGGCGAAGCCGTTCTTGAGCGCGTAGTCGCCAATCACGTCGTCCAGCGCGGTCTCGGTGGTCGCGTAGACCTTGCCGGATCGATCGACGGCGTTCCCGCCGCTGCCGCCGTGCGCGCCGATCACCAGCGCGCCGTTCCATTTGAGCGGCGTGCGCAGCACGAATCGCTTGGGGACGGGTTTCCCCTCAACGTCAATCGTGACGACACCTTTGATCTGCCGGCCGCCAGGAACCGGGGTCTCGGTCAATGGCGATTGTGCAAACGCGGGACTGGCGAGCAGGACGAGCGTTAGAATAATGAGCATGACAACCGCGACATTTGATACCTCAGAAGGGACCTTCACGGTCAAACTTTATGACGACAAGGCCCCGAACACGGTGGCCAATTTCGTGGGCCTCGCCGAGGGCACCAAGGAGTGGACGGATCCGAAGACCAACCAGAAGGTGACACGGCCCTTCTATGACGGGCTGATTTTTCACCGCGTCATCGACGGCTTCATGATCCAGGGCGGCTGCCCGATGGGCAACGGCATGGGCGGCCCGGGCTACAAGTTCGCCGATGAATTCGGCCCCGGCCTCAAGCACGACCGGCCGCAGTTGCTGTCGATGGCCAACGCCGGGCCGAACACCAACGGCAGCCAGTTCTTCATCACGCTCGCGCCGACGCCGTGGCTCGACAACAAGCACGCGATCTTCGGCGAAGTCACCGACGGCAAGGACGTGGTCGACAAGATCGGCAAGACGCGCACCGCGGCGCAGGATCGGCCCGCGAAAGACATCGTCATCAACTCGGTCAAGATTTCGAAGAGCTGATGGCGAGTCCTGCGGAATTGATGCCGCAGGTCTACGACGAGCTGCGGCGGCTCGCGGCGAACTACCTGAGGCACGAACGCCCCGGGCAGACGCTGCAAGCCACCGCGCTCGTGCACGAAGCCTTCGTGCGGCTGAGCAAGGACAAGAACCAGCCGTGGAAGAACCGCACGCACTTCCTGGCGATTGCGGCGCTGTCGATGCGGCAGATCCTCGTGCAACGCGCGCGGGCGCGCCACGCCGAGAAACGCGGCGGCGAGCACGCGGAGCGCATCACGCTCGATGAATCGGCCGCCTACGCGCACGGCGCGACGGCGAGACCGGGTGGCGAGGGCGGGCATGACGCTGAGGCCGTGGATGTCCTGGCCCTCGATGCCGCACTCGAGAGACTCGCCGAGCTGGATCCCCAACAAGCCAAGATCGTCGAGTTGCGTTACTTCGGCGGCCTGACCGTCGAAGAAGCCGCGGAGGCGCTCGACATTTCTCCCGCGACGGTGAAGCGTCATTGGACGCTGGCGCGCGCGTGGTTGAAGAAGGAACTGGCGGGATGAGCGCGGAGCGGTGGCAACGCGTCGGCGCGCTGTTCGACCGAGCGCTGGCGACGCCGGTGCCTGATCGGCTGGCGCTGGTTCGGGCCTCGGCAGAGCCGGCCGAGGTGCAGGACGAAGTGCTGGCCCTCCTCGAATCGCACGACACCAGCCGGGGCTTCCTGGAGCCGCCGTCGCTCCTGGCGCCCGGCGCGCAGGTCGGCACCTACCGCATCGAACGCCTCCTCGGGCGCGGCGGCATGGGGGTCGTCTATCTCGCGCACGACACGCGGCTGCATCGCGCGGTCGCACTCAAGGCGCTGCCGCCGCATTTGTTTCATGACGATCGCATGCGGGCGAGGTTGCGGCAGGAGGCGCGCGCGGCCGCGGCGCTGTCGCATCCCGCCATCGCCACCGTGTTCGCGCTCGAAGAGGTCGGCGATCAGCTGTTGATCGCGTCCGAGTATCTCGAGGGGCAGACGCTTCGCGAACTGCTGGCGGCGGGGCCGCCCCCCGAGGCGCGCGCCCTCGAGATCGCGCGCGCGATCGCCGCGGCGCTGCAATCCGCGCACGATCGCGGCATCGTGCATCGCGATCTGAAGCCGGAGAACATCATCCTCACGGCGAATGGCGTGAAGGTGCTCGACTTCGGCCTCGCGCAGTTCGACATCGCCGCGCAGGATCTCGCGTCGGTAACGCGGCTCACCGACGCCGGCGTGATGGCCGGCACGCCGCCGTACATGGCCCCGGAACAATTGCTCGGGCAGGTCACGAGCGCGCGCACCGATCAGTTCGCATTCGGCGTGCTGCTCTATGAAATGCTGACCGGCCGCCATCCGTTCGGCTCGGGCACGCTGCCGCAAACGATCGCGCGGACGATCGCAACGGAGCCGGATCCGGCCAATATCCCGTATCCGCTGTGGGAGCTGATCGCGCGAGCGATGCAGAAGAATCCGGAAGACCGCTTCAAGTCGACAGGCGATCTCGTCGCCGCACTGGCACTGGCACCCGCCCTTAGGCACCCAGGCACTGTACGCACAGTACGCACTTTGGATTGGTGGGCCACTCATCAACTGATCGTGGCCTTGGGTTATTGGTTCATGGTCTGGCCCACATGGAGCGTGCATAAGTGGCTCGGGAGCCGGGGCGTCCTGGTCTTTCTCGCCACCCTCGCGATCGTCATCGTCGGCGGCAACGTGCGCCTGCACCTGTGGTTTACCGCGCGCACGTATCCCGCGCAACTGCAGCCGCAGCTGGCGAATATCCAGGCGCTCGTTCGGGCGGCCGATGTGGCATTCTCACTCATCATGCTCGGCATCGGACTCGTCCTCGCCGACGCCCATACCGGATGGGCGGCGTTATTCGTTTCGTTCGGCCTGGGCGCCGCACTCGCCTTCTCGGTGATCGAACCGGCGACGGCGCGCGCCGCGTTTGGGGACACCGGCCGTAGACCGAAGGCTGAAGGCTGATGGCTGTCTGGGACGACAACGTCAGCACGAGATGGGATCCACCGGCGTGGCTGCTGACCGGCCACATGCTGCTGTGGAACGACGGCTCACCCGCGCACGTCGACATGTCTCCGTTCAAGGCGGCCGACCACGGGTGGGAGGCGCAGTTGATGATCAGCCGCAGTGCCCTGCAGGGCACACGATGGCTGACGCTGCGCATGACCCTCGCGGCGGACGTGCGCAAGGCGTGGGAGTCACAAGGCACGTCGGCACGCGCCCGCGCGCTGCAGTCGCTGGCGATCTATTTGCGGCTGACCGAGTGGTACGAGGACGACCTGGGAGTGCTTGAACTGAAATAGCCTTCGGCCTTCAGCCTTCAGCCTTCGGTTCCTTCCCGTCGGCAGCCGGTAATTCCGGCAGGCCGCTGGTTTTCGATGGCTTCAACAATCCGCTCTGCGTGTAGATCATCAGCTTCTGGCGCGTGTCGATGATGTCGAGGTTCCTCATCGTCAACTGGCCGATGCGATCCTGCGGCGTGAAGAACACCTCCTCACCCTTCTCCATCGTCAAGCGCTCCGGCTTGTAGGTCAGGTTCGGGCTGTCGGTGTTGAGAATCAGGTAGTCGTTGCCGCGGCGCAACTGGATCGTGACCTCGCCGGTCACCGCGCGCGCGACCCAGCGTTGCGCGGTCTCACGCAGCATCAACGACTGCGAATCGAACCACCGGCCCTGATACAGCAAGCGGCCGAGACGGCGGCCGTTGTTGCGGTACTGCTCGATGGTGTCTTCGTTGTGGATGCCGGTGATCAGGCGCTCGTAGGCGATGAACAGCAGCGCCAGGCCGGGCGCCTCGTAAATGCCGCGGCTCTTCGCTTCGATGATGCGGTTCTCGATCTGATCGCTCATGCCGAGGCCGTGCCGGCCGCCGATGGCGTTCGCCTCGAGGAACATGTCGAGCGCGGACGCGAACGTCTTGCCGTTCAGCGCGACCGGGTGTCCCTCTTCGAAACGGACGCTGACCGTCTCGCTCCTGACCTCGACGTCGTCCTTCCAGAACGCGACGCCCATGATCGGCTGGACGATGGTGATGCCCTTGTTGAGGAATTCGAGATCCTTGGCTTCGTGGGTGGCGCCGAGGATGTTCGAGTCGGTCGAGTAGGCCTTCTCGACGCTCATCTTGTACTGGAAGCCGTGCCGGATCATGTACTCCGACATTTCCTTGCGGCCGCCGAGCTCGTCGATGAACTGCTGATCGAGCCACGGCTTGTAGATGCGCAGGCTGGGATTGGCGAGCAGGCCGTAGCGATAGAAGCGCTCGATGTCGTTGCCCTTGAACGTCGAGCCGTCGCCCCAGATGTTGACGTCGTCCTCGCGCATCGCGGCGACCAGCATCGTGCCGGTGACGGCGCGGCCGAGCGGCGTGGTGTTGAAGTAGGTCTGCCCCGCCGTCGAAATATGAAACGCGCCGCACTGCAACGCCGCCATGCCTTCCGAGACCAGCGCTTCGCGGCACTCGATCAGGCGCGCCTGCTCGGCGCCGTAGGCCATCGCCTTGCGCGGGATCTCGTCGTAGTCGGCCTCGTCGGGCTGGCCGAGATTGGCGGTGTAGGCGTAGGGAATCGCGCCTTTCTCCCGCATCCAGTGAAGGGCGGCACTCGTATCGAGTCCGCCGGAGAAGGCAATGCCGACTTTTTCACCGGCAGGAAGGTGCTGAAGGATATTGGGCAATCCGGGTCTCCGAACGTTTGATGATACGTGAATTCGGGTGGCTCGTCGCGCCTCGCGCTAACATGAGGTAGCCGCATCATGCGCATCCTGGTGGTCGAGGACGAGAAGAAGGTCGCGAGTTTTATCCAGTCGGCGCTGGAGCAGGATGGCTACGCCGTCGACGTGCTGCGGGACGGCGACCAGGCCGGCGAACAGGCGAACATCATCGGCTACGACTGCGTGGTGCTCGACCTGATGTTGCCGGGGCGGTCCGGCTTCCAGGTGCTGCGCGACATTCGCGCCAAGAAGCCGGACCTGCCGGTGATCATCCTCAGCGCGCATGCCTCACCCGAGGAACGCGTCGTCGGCCTCAACGCCGGCGCCGACGACTACATGGCCAAGCCGTTCGTGGTGGCCGAGCTGTCGGCGCGGATTCGCGCGCTGCTGCGCCGCGGCAAGCCGTTCGACACCAAGCTGCGCGTCGGGGATCTCGAGATCGACACGGTGCGCCGCCGGGTGACGCGCGGCGCGCGCGTCATCGAGCTCAAGCCGAAGGAATACGCGCTGCTGGAGTTCCTCGCGCAGCACAGCGACCGGCCGGTCACCAAGTCGCACATCATCGAGCACGTCTGGGACATTCATTTCGACAGCATCAGCAACGTCGTCGAAGTGCACATCAACTCGCTCCGCAACAAGATCGATCGCGGTGAAGCGACGCCGCTGATCCGGACGGTGCGCGGCGTCGGCTACATGCTCACCGACCAAACGCCGTGAAGCCCCTGCCGCTGCGGGCGACGCTGACGCTGGTGTATGCGGGCGTGCTGTCGGCGATCCTGACGGCGGAAGGCTTCGCGTATCACACCACGCTCCGCAACCAGTTCGAGACGGCGGCGACGGCGGATCTCGAAGACAAGGCGCGGGCGTTGCACGGTTACCTGCATTTCGATCGCGGCGACGCGACGCTGGTCTACGACGCGAACGATGCCGAAGAAGCCGCGTTCATCGTCGATGCGACGCGCTACTTCCAGGTCTACGACGGCAAGACGGGCCGCTTGCTGCGCCAGTCGCCGGGCATGGCGTCGCTGGGTTTGAACTTCACGCCGACGGAAGTGTCCGAGTTCCGGAAGGCCGCCGGGCTCCGCGACGTGCAGACCGATCGCGGCCGTCTTCGCATTACCAGCACGGTGATCAGCCCGCCGGGCGGCGACCAGTACCTGGTGCAGGTCGGGGCGCTGCTCGAGCGACTCGATGCGTCGCTGGGGGAATTCGATCGCGTGCTGGTGATCCGCACGGCCGGCGGCGTGGTGCTGGCCGCGTTGATGGGGCTGATCTTTTCGGGATGGGCGCTGGCGCCGCTCAAGCGGCTGGCGGCGCGCGCGACCAGCATCGACATCAAGAACCTGGAGGCGCGATTACCGGTCCGCGGCGCCGGCGACGAACTCGATCACGTCGCCGTCGCCTTCAACCAGGCGCTGGCGCGACTCGAACGATCCGTCAACGAGATGCGGCAGTTCAGCGCCGCGGTCGCGCACGAATTACGGACGCCGCTGGCGATTCTCCGCGGCGAGGCCGAACTGGCGCTGGCCGCGCCGATCTCCGAATTCTCGGCGCGCGAGCGACTGGCGAGCCAGCTGGACGAATACGATCGCCTGACGCGGTTGATCAACCAGATCCTGATGCTGGCGCGCGCGGAGGCCGGGGAAATCCAGATCACCAGGGCCGCGGTCGATCTCTCGTCGCTCGCCGCCTCGGTGAGCGATCAAGTGGAGCCGCTCGCGGCGGCGCGATCGATCACGCTGGTCCCGCAGATCGATCCGGAGGTGCGCGTCCTGGGCGATCACGGCTGGCTCGAGCGGCTGCTGTTGATCCTGCTCGACAACGCGATCAAGTTCACCGGCGCCGGCGGCCGGGTCACGGTGCGGGTCACGAAGGACGGCGATCGCGCGCACCTGCTGGTCGAAGATACCGGCATCGGCATCAATGCCGGGACGATCGAGCGCATCTTCGAACCGTTCTATCGCGCCGACGTGGCGCAGAGCCGGCAGACCGAAGGCGCGGGCATCGGCCTGGCGCTCGCGAAGTGGATCACCCGTACGCACGATGCGTCGTTGACGGTGACCAGCGAGCCCGGGCGCGGCAGCGCCTTCACCTTCAGCATCGCGCGCGCGGATTAAGCGAAGTTAATCTCGCGTTCAGCCGCGGGTCAGCGCCGCGTCGTAGTGTGGGCTATGACCACACGCCGGTTGCTCGCAGCCCTGGTCCTGGCCTGCGGGCTGGCCCTGCCGGCGCTCTCGGCGCCGATCGTCACGTATGCCACGCGTGGCGTCGTGACGGCGCTCAGCCGCACGGAGCTGGTCGTGTCCCGGCCGAAAAATCGCGGCCCCATCACCTTTGCGCTGTCGGAGGTGACCCACGTGAACGGCGCCCTGCGCCTCGGGTCGACGGTGTCGGTGCGCTACCACGATGACAAGGGCCGGCACCTCGCTACCGCCGTCACGGTCGAGGGGCCGATTAACGGGAATTAATGTCCGGCTCACCTCCAGCAAAAACGGAATCGCTGTAATGGTCAGACAAGACAACTGCCTGTCTTCCTTCTAAGGAGTTTGAATCATGCGTAAGTTATTCGCGGTGGCCCTCGTCGCCAGCCTCTCGCTCACCGGATCCGCCGTCGCGTTCGCCGCCCAGGCCAAGGCCAAGCCCGCGGCCACCAAGCCCGCCGCGGCCGCCAAGCCTGCCGCCGAAAAGACCGCGGCCGGCACCGTCAAGTCGATCGACGCCACGACGATCGTGGTCAAGACCAAGGGCGGCGACAAGACGTTCACGCTCGATCCGGCCGCCAAGAAAGACGGCGTCAGCGCCGGCTCGCACGTGATGGTGCACTACAAGATGGATGGCAAGTCGATGGTCGCGACCAACGTGATGGTCGAAGCCGCCACCAAGAAGTAGCTCGTCCTTCCCGTACGGCGGCGCCGGCTTCCCCCCGGCGCCGCGCCTTTTTGCCCGGCGTTCTGCCGGCGCGATATTTCCGCGTAAAAACGCACTGCTGTTGTGGTGCAAAAGTTGCAACAAGCCCCGACGAAAGTCGCAAGGACGGGGTGCCGGGATGGGGGAATCATCCCGGTACGCCGTAGGTGTGTCGACGAATTCACACTGTTGGGAGCGGTATGCCACGGCAAGGCGAGGTGAACGCCCTTCTGGATCCGGCGCTGGTGGCGCCAACGGCGATCCCAGGGCTCGACGACATTCTGAACGGTGGTCTGGCGCGCGGGCGGCTCTATCTCGTCGAAGGCGTGCCGGGCTCCGGCAAGACGACGCTCGCCATGCAGTTCCTGATTGATGGCGCCAGGCGAGGTGAACCCGTTCTTTACATCACGCTGTCGGAAACGCGCGAAGAACTCCAGACGGTCGCCGACTCCCACGGCTGGGACATCAGTGGCGTGTCGATTCGCGAACTGGTTCCGGACCAGGGTGCGCTCGAAGCCGACGAGCAATACACCATGTATCACCCGTCGGAAGTCGAGCTCGCGGCCACGACCAAGGTCATTCTCCAGGACGTGCAACGCCTGAAACCAACCCGCATCGTGTTCGACTCGTTGTCCGAACTGCGATTGGTCGCCGGCAACCCGCTGCGCTATCGCCGGCAGATCCTGGCGCTCAAGCAATACTTTGCCGGCCGCAGCTGCACCGTCATCCTGCTGGATGACATGACGGGAACGGAGCACGACCTGCAGGTGCAAAGCATCGCGCACGGCGTGATCCTGCTGCAGCATCTCAGTCCTGAATACGGCGCGGAGCGGCGCCGCTTGCGCGTGATCAAGTACCGCGGCCGCGAATTCCGCGGCGGCTATCACGACTACTTGATCCGCAAGGGCGGATTGATGGTATTCCCGCGGTTGATCGCCGCTGAACATCGCGGCCCGGGCGGCAGTACCAAGCTGGCCTCGGAAGTCCACGAGCTCGATGACCTGCTCGGCGGCGGCGTCGAGGAAGGCACCAGCACGCTGATCGTCGGCGGCGCCGGCACCGGCAAGTCGACGATCTCGGCGCAGTTCTGCGTCGCGGCCGCGCATCGCGGGCAGAAGTCGATCATCTTCATGTTCGACGAGAGCCCCAACACCCTGTTCTCTCGCTGCACCGGTCTCGGCATCGACATCGAAGAACAGGTCACGGCCGGGATGATCGAAATTGTCCAGATCGATCCCGCGGAGCTCTCGCCGGGTGAGTTCACCTACCTGATTCGCCGGGCCGTCGAGCAGGCCCACGTCAAGCTCGTGGTCGTCGACAGTCTCAACGGCTATCTGAACGCCATGCCCGAGGAACGGTTCCTGACCATCCAGCTGCACGAACTGCTGATGTACCTGTCGCAGCAGGGCGTGGCGACGCTGCTGATCGGCGCGCACCATGGCGTCATCGGATCGGCGATGCACACGCCGGTGGATGCCAGTTACCTTGCCGACGCGGTCATCCTGCTGCGTTATTTCGAATCGCAGGGCGAAGTGCGCCAGGCGATCTCGGTCGTCAAGAAACGCGGCGGCCTGCACGAGCGCACGATCCGCGAGTTCGGGATGAGCCAGGGCCGGATTCAAGTCGGTGAAGCCCTGCGCCAATTCCGCGGCGTGCTCACCGGCGTGCCGGTCTACGAGGGGTCGAGCGATCCCCTCCTCGGCGGCGATCGCCGGCGCAAATGAACACCGTCCCGCGCGACCTGCGCTTGTTGATCATGGCGCCGACCAGCCGGGATGGCGACATCACCAGCGAGTTGTTGCACACCGCCGGCATCGAGACGCTGCAGTGCCGCGACCTGCCGGCGCTCGTCGAGGAGTTGAACCAGGGCGCGGCGGCGACGCTGATCGCCGAAGAGCACCTGTCGGGCGGACAGCGGATGCCGCTCTCGGCCTGGCTGTCGCGGCAGCCGCCGTGGTCGGACCTGCCGATCCTGATCCTGACGCGACCCGGCGCGGATTCCCCGGAATCCGCGGAAGCGTGGCGCACGCTCGGCAACGTCACCCTGCTCGAACGGCCGACGCGCGTGACGACGCTGCTGAGCGCCGCGCAGACGGCGATCCGGGCGCGGTCGCGCCAGTACCAGATCCGCGGCCACCTCACGGAACGGCTGCGCAACGAGCAGGCCTTGCGAACGGCCGATCGCCGCAAGGACGAATTCCTCGCCACGCTCGGCCACGAGTTGCGCAATCCGCTGGCGCCGATCTCGAACAGCCTCGAGATCATGAAGCTGTCGGGCGCGTTCGACGATCCGCGCACCGTGCAAGCCTGCGCGGTGATGGAGCGCCAGGTGCACCACCTCAATCGCCTGGTCGACGATCTCCTGGAGGTCTCGCGCATCACGCGCGGCGTCATCGAGGTGAAGAAGGAAACCCTCGATGTGACGACGATCGTCAGGGAGGCGATCGACACCAGCCGGCCGGTGCTGGACAATCTCCGGCACGAGCTGACGATCGACCTGGACACCGAGCCCATGTGCGTCGGCGGCGATCCGGTCAGGCTGACGCAGGTCTTTGCCAACCTGTTGAACAACGCCGCCAAGTACACCAATCACGGCGGGCACATCACCGTCAGCACGCGCCGTGAGGGCAGCGACGCCCTGGTCAGCGTCAAGGACAACGGCATCGGCATCGAGCCGTCGGTGCTGCCGCAGGTCTTCGACATGTTCATGCAGGTCGATCGATCGACGCGGCGCTCGCAAGGCGGACTTGGCATCGGCTTGACGCTGGTGCGCAGCCTGGTCGGGATGCATGGCGGCACGGTCGAGGCGCGCAGCGACGGCCCGGGCCTCGGCAGCGAATTCATCGTCAGGTTGCCGCTGCTCGTCGACTCGCAGGCGCCGATCGCGCCCAACCGGCGGGTCGAACCACTGCCGGCGCGCCGCATCCTGATCGTCGATGACAGCCGCGACGGCGGCGAGAGTCTCGCGACGCTGCTGCGCGTGCTCGGCGCCGAGGTCTCACTCGCGCACAGCGGGCGCAAGGCGCTCGAGTGCGTCGAAACCGGAAGACCCGACGTCGTCCTGCTCGACATCGGCATGCCGGGCATGGACGGGTATGAAGTGGCGCGCCGCATTCGCGCGAATCCCGCGAACCGGCACATCTCGCTGATCGCGTTGACGGGATGGGGACAGGACGAGGATCGCAAGCGATCGGTCGCGGCGGGCTTCAATCACCACCTCGTCAAACCGGCCGACATCGAGCAACTCCGCCAACTGCTCACAGTCGCGTAAGCCTCTCCCCAAATTAGGCACCTCAGGCACAGTACGCACCGGTACGCACCCGTTCGAAATGGCATCCTTCTTGATATTAGGGATGTCATGAAGACAATGACGACCCCCAAGGTGAGCAAGCTCGAAGAAATGGTCCGCTGGCAGTTCCGCCTTCGCAACAGCCTGCTGACATGCGGCGTGGCGAAGACCGGCGCCGCGGGTTACAGCGTGGTGACGGTGCCGCACGCGAACGTGCGCAAGGGCACGGTCGAGATCTACAAGGACCTGGTCACGGCGCTGCAGCGTCACGCGTCGATCTGCTCGCGGCTGCGCGCGGACGGCTGGTCGATCGCGTCATACACGGCGTAGCTATTTAGCTTCATGCACGTAGTTAGCTTCATGCACGTAGTTAGCTTCATGCACGGAGTTAGCTTCATGCACGGAACGGGAGGATCCTATGAAAGACGTTGAGAAGTGCGCGCATCCGGCGTGCAAATGCCTGGTCCCGTCGAACGGCCCGCATGGGAAGTATTGCAGCGTGCACTGCCAGAACGCCGCGGAGGCCGCGGGCATCAAGTGCGAGTGCGGCCATCCGGGCTGCAACTAATCGGGTAGCGTGAAGGCGATCGTGGTGCCGGCATTGACGGCACTGCGCGCCGAGACGCGGCCGCCGTGGCGGCGCACAATGCGCTGCACGGTGGCCAGCCCGATGCCGCTGCCGGCAAATTCTTTTTCTGAATGCAGCCGCTGAAACGGCGCGAATAGTTTCGACGCGTAGGCTTCGTCGAAACCCGCGCCGTTGTCGCGTACGAAGAACGATCGCGTGCCGTCGACCTCGCTACTGCCCACCTCCACGCGCGCCGACGCCGTCCGTGCCGTGAACTTGCAGGCGTTGCCGACGAGATTGTCCAGCACAATCCGGATCAGCCGCGCATCGGCGTTGGCGTGCAGGCCGTCGGCGATCACGACGTCAACGGGATGGGCGTAGTGCCGGGCCTGGTCCTGTGCGACCTCGCGGGCGATGGCGGACAGATCGATCGGCGCCCGCGTCAGGGACGATCGCGAAATGCGCGACAGGGTCAGCAGGTCGTCGATCAACTCCGACATCCGCAGCGCAGCGCTCGACACGCGCTTCAGGTAGTCCTGCCCCTTGTCGTCGAGGCCTTGTGCGTAGTCCTCGAGCAGCGCCTGGCTGAAGCCCTGGATGCCGCGCAGCGGCGCCCGCAGGTCGTGCGCGACCGAATAACAAAACGCTTCCAGTTCTTCATTGGTGGCGGCGAGGGCGTTGTTGGACTCGACCAGCCGCCGATGTTCTTCATGCAGGGCCGTCACATCGTCGACCGAATGCACGATGTAAAGGAGCTCTCCCTGCGCATCGAGCACCGGTGTATTGCTCGGGCGCCAGAAGCGTTCTTCGAACACGCCGTGGGAGTCGCGCACGTCGTAGCGCTGCACCGCCATGGCGTCGGCGATCCTGCCGGCGCGGACGCGATCGAGGGAGGCGCGCAGATTCTTGACGCCATCGGCCGCCGGATCATCGGGATTGTCCGGGAAGACGTCGAAGAGACTGCGCCCGATCATGGCGGCGCGCGGCTGCATCGAGACCCGCACATAGTCATCCGTGGCGGCGACAATCGTCAGGTCCGGGGCCAGGACGAGAAAGCGCCCCGGGACCGCTTCAAACATGGCTCGAAAATCCAATCCCATCGGTTCGAATTCTAACAACTCACTTCGAGTACGGCGTGTCGATTGCATAGGTGAAAGAGCGAGGGGTTATGAAGAAGCGCATGACGTTCGCCGCCGTCACCGTGATGGGATTGCTGGCCGCCACCGGCGCCACCGGCGCGAGTGAAAAACTGATGTTACGCGTGACGCCAAATGTGAGTAGCGCGCCGAGCACCGTCATCGTCAAGGCGACCGTCACCAGGAACGCGGAGAACCGGTGGCTTCACATCGAGGCCGATTCGGGCGCGTTCTTCCGCAGCAGCGACATCGAGCTCGATGGCGACAAGGCGCCGCTCATCACGGAAATCCGTCTCAATAATCTTCCTGGCGGGGAGTACACCGTGGCCGCGGTGTTGCGCAACAACCTGGGCGAAGAGACCGTGGTGCGGCGCACGGCGCTGGTGTTGTCGCGGTTGGGCGAACCTGAACCCTAGGTGCTCGCTGCGCGCCCAGCTCGTCAGTAGCGGCGTCTGTTGCCGCGCTGGCACTGTTCTTGGAAGAGAATAAGACCTGTTTCTTCACTCTTGGAACGAACACGACCGGTCCGGCAACAAGCCATTCCGTGAAGAGCCGCTCAGTTCCGAGCGGCTCGAAGAGCGGGCGCTTGCCCTCGCGGCCAATTTCACGACCGATCCGAAACGCCATAACGCCCGGAACATTTTCCCGCGCCTGCGGCAAAACGCCGCGGTGCTGCTGCGCGCCTACCGGGCGCTCGCGGAAGACGCGCGACATGGCGCGTTCGTCACCCCCGCGACGGAATGGTTCCTCGATAATTTCCACCTCATCACGTCGGAGATCGTCGCCGTCCGCCAGCACGTGCCGCGCCGCTATTACGGTGAACTACCGGCGCTGGCGACGCGCGAACGCGCCGGCGACGCGCGCATCTACGCGATCGCGGTCGAGTTGCTGCGCTACAGCGACAGCCGCCTCGATCTCGGCCAGCTGACGCAATTCCTCAACTCGTATCAACGGGTCGCGCCGCTCACCCTCGGCGAATTGTGGGCGTGGCCGAGCATGTTGAAGCTGGGGTTGATCGAGAACCTGCGGCGCCTCGCGGACGAAATCATGGTCGGCCGCGCCGCGCGCCGCGCGGCCGACGCGGAAGTCGCGCGGCTCGATGCCGCCTCGGAAGACGCGCCGTTCGCGATCGCCCACGATGCGCATGACGCCTTCGTCGTGCAGTTGCTGCACCGCGCGCGCGAGTACGACACGCGGCGATCGCCGTTGCAGGCCGCGATCGAATCGCATCTCGGCGGCCGGGCGGCGGGCGCGGAGGACGTCGTGCGCCTCGAACATCAGCAGCAGGCGGCCAGCCAGGCCTCGGTGGCGAATGCCATTACCAGCCTGCGCCTGTGCACCACCGTTGACTGGCGCCAGTACGTCGAATCGGTCAGCCTCGTCGACAACGCACTGCGCCGCGATCCGGCCGGCGTCTACTCGCAGATGGATTTCCTCAGCCGCGATCGACTCCGCCAGGCGGTGGAAGAGATTGCCGAGCCTTCCGGCGAAGCGCAGATTCGCGTGGCGTTGAAAACGGTCGAGAGCGCGCGCCAGGCGGCGTCCCGCTCACCGGTGGCCTCGCATGTCGGCTACTACCTGATCGGCGCCGGCCGCCGGGGTCTCGAGCTCGATCTCGCGTTCCGACCGAAACTTCGTCAACGCTTCCGCCGGGTCATTCACCGGCATGCCACCGCCGCCTACCTGGGCAGCATCGCCGCCGTCACGGCGGCCTTGATGCTCGCCGCGTTGTGGCGGCTCTCCGTCGCGCCGCTGACACTGCTCGTGATCACGGCGCTGCTGCTGGTCGTGCCGCTCAGCGAGCTGGCGATCGCGGCGGTGCAGACACTGGCTGGAAAGATCTTCGGCCCTCGCCTGCTGCCCCGGCTGGAGTTGCTCGGCGGCGTACCCGAGGATTCGAAGACGATCGTCGTCATTCCGACGATGCTGACGAGCGAGCGCGGCGTGACGTCGCTGATCGAACACCTCGAAGTCGTCGCGATCGCCAACCGCGATCCGCGCATCCACTTTGCGGTGCTCAGCGACTTTGCCGACGCCGACGTCGAACACGTGCCCGGCGAAGAGACGTTGATCGACGTGGCCCGTGCCGGCATCGAGGACCTCAACGCCCGGCTGGGCGGTCCCAACGGACCGCACTTCGCCTTCCTCCATCGATCGCGCCTGTGGAATCCGCGCGAGGAAGTGTGGATGGGATGGGAACGCAAGCGCGGCAAGCTCGAGGAGTTCAACCGCCTGCTGCGCGGCGCCACCGACACGAGCTTCACCACGCAGGCGGGCTCGCTCGACGCGCTGCACGGTATCCGCTACGTGATCACGCTTGATTCCGACACGCAATTGCCGCGCGATACCGCGCGCAAATTGATCGGCATCATCGCGCATCCGCTCAACCGCCCGGTGATCGATCCGGCGCTGCGCCGCGTCACCTCCGGCTACGGCATCCTGCAGCCGCGCGTCAGCGTGACGATGGCCAGCGCCGCCGGCTCGCTGTTCGCGCGCACCTACGCCGGCCACACCGGCGTCGACCCCTACACCACCGCCGTCTCGGATCTGTACCAGGACGTGTTCGGCGAAGGCATCTTCACCGGCAAGGGCCTCTACGACGTCGACGCGTTCATGATGGCGCTCGACAGCCGCGTGCCCGAGAACGCGTTGCTGTCGCACGACCTGTTCGAGGGCCTGCACGCCCGGGCGGCGCTCGTCACGGACGCCGAAGTCGTCGATGACTATCCCTCGAACGTGTTGACGCACGCGAAGCGCCAGCATCGATGGGTGCGCGGCGACTGGCAGATCCTGTGGTGGCTGTTCCCGTGGGTGCCGACGCGATCGGGGGTCGAGCGCAATCGCCTGCCGGTGATCGCGCGGTGGAAGATCCTCGACAACCTGCGCCGCAGCCTGGTGCCGCCGTCACAGATCCTGCTATTCGTGGCGGGATGGGCGTTCCTGCCCGGGTCGCCGCTGAAATGGACGGCGCTCACCATCGCCACCATGTCGTTCGCGGTGATGTCGCGAGCGCTCGGATCGCTGAGGGGACCGCGCCGCGGAGAAGGCCCGCGGGTGTTCGTGCGATCGGCGATCGAGGATCTGCGGACCGACCTGGCGCGAACCAGCCTCCAGCTGACGTTCGTCGCGCACCAGGCATACGACATGGTCCACGCCGTCGGCCTGACGCTGATCCGGCTGACGACCGGCGCCGGCGGCATGCTGGAATGGGAAACCGCGGCCGCGGTCGCGCAGCGCACGCGGCGGCTCGACGCCGCCGGGTTCTATCGCGCGATGCGATCGAGTCCGGCGATCGCCGCCGTCGCGCTGGCGATCGTCGCGATCAGCCGGCCGCGCGCGTTGCCGGTCGCGCTGCCGATCCTGGTCCTCTGGTTTGCGGCGCCGTACCTCGCCTACCTGCTCAGCAAGCCGGCCCCGACCTCGCGTCCCGAGTTGAGCGACGAGGATGCGGCCTACCTGCGCAGCATCGCGGAACGGACGTGGAAGTATTTCGACACCTACACGACCGAGGCCGATCGCTCGCTGCCGCCGGACAACGTGCAGTTCGATCCCGAGCCGAAGATCGCGCACCGGACTTCGCCCACCAATATCGCGATGGCCTGGCTCTCGACCCTGGCCGCGCACGACCTCGGCTTCATCGACACCCCGGGACTGATCGCGCGCCTGGATGCGTCCCTGACGACGGTCGATCGGCTCGAACACTTCCAGGGGCATCTGTTGAATTGGTACGACACCCAGACGCTGGCGCCGCTCCAGCCGCGCTACGTGTCCACCGTCGACAGCGGCAACTTCGCCGCGGCGTTGGTGGTGTTATCGGCGGGGCTGCGCGAGATCGCGCATCAACAGGACGACGGCGAAGACGGCCGCGGACGCGCCGGACATCTCGAGGCACTGGCGGCGCGCGCCGCCAGCTACTTCGACGAAATGCATTTCGGGTTTCTCTACGATCGCAAGCGCAACCTGTTTGCGATCGGCTACCGGCTCGCCGACGGCACCACCGCGGCACGGCTCGACGACTCGTTTTACGATTTGCTCGCGTCGGAAGCGCGGCTCGCCAGCTTCGTGGCCATTGCCAAGGGCGATGTTCCCGAGCTGCACTGGTTCCACCTGGGTCGCCTGATCGCCGCCGTGCACGGATCGCCGGTGCTGCTGTCGTGGAGCGCCACGATGTTCGAGTACCTGATGCCGCTGCTGGTGATGCGCAGCTATCCGGAGACGCTGCTCGACGAATCCTGCCGCATGGCGGTGCGCCGGCAGATCGATTACGCGGCAACGCGCGGCACGCCGTGGGGTATCTCCGAATCCGCGTACACCTCGACCGATCGTCACGGCACCTATCAATACAAGGCGTTCGGCGTTCCAGGCCTCGGCCTCAAGCGCGGCCTCGGCGACGAGCTGGTGATCGCGCCGTATGCCACCGCGCTGGCCGTGCTGATCGATCCGGCACGCAGCGCCCGGAACCTGCGCCGCCTGGCCGACGCCAAGCTGCTCGGCGAATACGGGTTTTTCGAATCGATCGACTATTCGGATCGCAGCGGCCACGGCGGCGTCAAGACCGAGGGCGTGATCGTCCCCGCCGTCTTCGGCCATCACGCCGGCATGTCGATGATCGCCATTGCCAATGCGCTGACCGGCGATCGCATGGTGGCGCGATTCCATTCCGACACGCGCGTGCGCGCCACCGAACGCCTGTTGCAGGAGCGCGTGCCGCGGCAACAGCCGGTGCGCGAACCGCGCCCGCCAGACGAGACCTTCGTGTCCGCTCCGGGCGCCAGCGTGCCGATCCGCCGGTATCGCACGGCGCAGACCGGCTTCCCGCACACGCAGTTCCTCTCGAACGGCAAGTATGCGGTCGCGGTCACCAATGCCGGCGGCGGCGCCAGCACCTTCGAGCGCCTGTGCGTCACGCGGTCGCGTCGCGATGCGACGCTCGATCCGGGCAGCTCGTTCATCTACCTGCGCGACATCCGCAGCGGCGCGGTGTGGTCACCCACCTATCACCCGACGCGGCGGGAGCCGTTGTCCTACACGGCGACGTTCCTGCCGGATACGGCGACGTTCGAGACCCACGACGAGGAAGTCGCGTCGAAGCTCGAGATCGCGGTCTCCGCCGAGCACGACGTCGAGCTGCGATTGCTGCAGCTCGTCAATCACAGCGAGCGCGTCCGCGAGATCGACGTCACCAGCTACGTCGAGATCGCCCTCGCGCAGGCGCGGGACGACTTCGCGCATCCCGCCTTCGGCAAGCTGTTTATCGAGACCGAGTTCCTGGCCGATCGCGGCGCGCTGATCTGCCACCGCCGTCCGCGCGATGCCCGCGATCCAGGCACGTGGGCGGTGCACGTCTTCAGCCTCGATGGCCGCCCGCACGGGCCGCTCGAATGGGAAACCGACCGGGCGCGCTTCATCGGGCGCGGCCGCTCGACGGAGAACCCGATCGCGCTCGATGGCCGTCCGCTGTCGGGCGCCACCGGCTTTGTGCTCGACCCGATCTTGAGCCTTCGCCAGCGCGTGCGGCTCCCCGCCGGCGGATCGGTCCGGATCTGTTTCGCCGTGGGTGTCGCCCCGGATCGCGAAACCGCGATGGCGCTGGCGCAGACCTATCGCGATCCCAGCACGGCCGCGCGCGCGTTTGCGCTCGCGTCAGCCCATGCCCATGGCCTGCGGCGCCACATGAACATTTCGAACGACGATGCGGTGTTGTTCGAGCGCCTGGCGTCGCGCGTGATCGGCGCGGAAGGGTCGCTGCGCGCACCGGTCGATGTGCTCGCGGCCAACGAGCTCGGCCAAAACAGCCTGTGGGCGCACGGCATCTCGGGCGACCTGCCGATCCTGCTGGTGCGCGTCGACGACGAAGAGCTTGGCATCGTTCGGCAGGCGCTCGAGGCGCAGGAGTATTGGCGGCTGAAGGGCCTGCGCGCCGATGTCGTCATCATCAACGAGCACCCGGCCAGCTACATGGACGAGGTGCAATCCACGCTCACGGCGCTGCTCGACGAAGGGCCGTGGCGCATGTGGAAGCACCAGCCGGGCGGGACGTTCCTGCTGCGCGGCGATTCGATCGGGCCGTCCGAGCGCACGTTGCTGATGAGCGTCGCCAACGCGGTGTTGGACTCGAGCCTCGGCCAGCTGCGCGCCCAACTCGCGCGGTCGCCGCTGCGGTCGATCGTCGCGCAGCCGCTCGCGGTCCTGGCCGGCGGCGACCCCATCGATCAACCGTCGTGGCCGAGCATGAAGGTCGCGGTGCCGCCGTTGACGCTGGCCAACGGCATCGGCGGATTTGCCGACGAAGGCCGCACCTACGCGATCGTGCTCGACGGCGACCAGGAAACGCCGGCGCCGTGGGTCAATGTCATCGCCAACCCCGGCTTCGGCACGATCCTCAGCGGCAGCGGCTCCGCGACGACGTGGTGCGGCAACAGCCGCGAGAATCGGCTGACGCCGTTCCTGAACGATCCGGTGATCGATCGCGGCGGCGAGGCGATCTACGTGCGCGACGACGATACCGGCCGGTCGTGGTGTCCGACGCCCGGCCCGATGTTGCGCACGCCGGCCAGCGGCCGATTCCTGATCCGGCACGGCGCCGGCACGACGCGCTTCTCGCGATCGTTCGAGGGCATCCACCATCAACTCGATGTGTTCGTGGACGACGCGGATCCGGTTCGCCTGGCGGAGTTGACGATCGTCAACACCACGCAGATCACCCGGCACCTGAGCGTGATGTCGTACAACGACTGGGTGCTCGGCCCGCCGCGCGAGGGCGACAGCCGCCACGTCAGCACCAGTTACGAGATCGGCGCCAACGCGATTCTCGCCACCAATCCGTACAACGTCGACTTTCCCGGCCACGTGGCGTTCGCGGCCACCAGCGAGCGCCCGATCTCCGCGACCGGCAATCGCCGTTCGTTCCTCGGGCGCAACGGCACCATCGCGCAGCCGGCCGCGCTCAATGACGACAGCCTGACCGGTGAATTCGGCGCCGGCCTGGATCCGTGCGCGTCGCTGCACGTCAGGCTCGCGCTCAACGCCGGCGAAACCCGCCGCATCGTCTTCCTGCTCGGGCAGGGGCGATCGCGCGAACACGCGCTCGAGTTGGTCCGGAAATACCTCGCGCCGTATGCCACCGGTGAATCGCTCGGTCGTGTGCAGCGCATGTGGGACCGCACGCTCGGCGCCATCAAGGTCAAGACGCCGGACGACTCGTTCGACACGATGATGAATCGCTGGCTGGTCTATCAGTCGCTGACCTGCCGCATCTGGAGCCGCGCCGGCTATTACCAGCCCGGCGGCGCCTACGGCTTCCGCGATCAACTCCAAGACGTGTTGTCGCTGCTGCATGCCGCGCCGCAGATCACCCGCGAACACCTCCTGCGCGCCGCCTCGCGCCAGTTCGTCGAGGGCGACGTGCAGCACTGGTGGCACGAACCGTCGGGACGCGGCTTGCGGAGCCGCTGCTCCGACGACATGTTGTGGCTGCCGTATGTCGTTGCCGAGTATGTACGCACCACTGGCGACACCGGCGTGCTCGACGTGAAGGTGCCCTATCTCGTCGGCGCGCCGTTGCCGGAGCATGAAGCCGAGTCGTACGACCTGCCGTCGATCTCGTCCGAGACGGGCACCGTGTTCGAGCACTGCCTGCGCGCGATCGATCGCGGCATCACCAGCGGCCCGCACGGCCTCCCGCTGATCGGCGTCGGCGACTGGAACGACGGCATGAATCGCGTCGGCCACGAAGGCCGCGGCGAGAGCACCTGGCTCGGGTTCTTCATCTACTCGATCCTCGGCGAGTTCATTCCGCTGTGCGAGGCGCGCGGCGCCGGTCCGGCGGCCTCGCGCTACCGGGACGTGTCGCGACAGCTGTCGACCCGCCTCGAGGCCGCGTGGGATGGCGAATGGTATCGGCGCGGTTATTACGACGATGGCCGGCCGCTCGGTTCGGCGCAGAACGACGAGTGCAAGATCGATTCGATTTCGCAGTCATGGGCGTTGCTGTCGGGCGCGGTGCCGCGCCGCTTCGCCGATCGGGCCATGGACGCCGTCCGCTCCGCGCTGATCGTGCGGCCCTCGCGCGTGATGCTGTTGTTGACGCCGCCCTTCGACAAGTCGGACCAGGATCCCGGTTACATCAAGGGCTATCCACCGGGCATTCGCGAAAACGGCGGCCAGTACACGCATGCCGCGGTGTGGGCGCTGATGGCGATCGCCAGGCAAGGCAACGGCGACGAGGCCGCCGAACTGTTCCACATGCTCAACCCGATCAACCATTCGCGTAACCGGACCGATGCGGAACGGTACAAGACCGAGCCATACGTGCTGGACGGCGACGTCTATGCGCAGCCGCCGCATGCCGGCCGTGGCGGATGGAGCTGGTATACGGGCTCGGCGGGCTGGCTGTATCGTGCCGGCCTGGAGAGCATCCTCGGCCTGAAGCGCCGCGGCGATTTCTTCACCGTGTCACCGTGTGTGCCGCTGTCGTGGGATCGATTCGGCATCGAGTGGCAGCATCACGACACGCACTACGAAATCATCGTCCTGAACCCGAATCGCGTGTGGACGGGCGTGCTGAGGGCCGAGCTCGATGGGGCGCCGGTGGACCCCCGCGCCATCCCGTTGCTGAGCGACGGCGGCCGCCACGAGGTGACGATCACCATGGGACGCCGCAATCACTGATACGCTTCGGTATGCCGCTCGTCTCACTCGAACAACTACCCGTTCGCGAGATCTTTCCCGGGCTCAGGGCCCGCCTGATCCATTCCGATTACGTCACCCACTCGTGGGTTGAAGTCGACCCGGGCGCGACGTTCCCCGAACATCAGCACCCGCACGAACAAATCGTCAGCGTGTTATCAGGAGAACTGCGGCTGGTGGTGGACGGGACGACGCACGTGCTGACGCCTGGCGTGGTGTTCGTGATTCCGCCGAACGTGCGTCATTCGGGCGAAAGCAAGACCGGTTGTCGTGTGCTGGATGCGTTCGCGCCCGTGCGAGACGATTACCGCTGACCGCGCTCGATGACCGCGCGGGCGTAGGAGCAGATCGGGACCACCCGCAGGCTGGCATCGCGCGCGAACCCGACGGCCTTGTCGACGAGCTGGCGCCCAAGTCCGGTGCCGCGCAGGTCCGGGTCGACCTCGACATACTCGATGCGCATCACGCCCGCTTCCGGGGTGGTGTATTCGAGAAAGCCAAGGCGCTCGCCGTCAACCCGCAGCACGAACTCGTGGGCGCCGTCTGATTCTTCGCGTTCGATCGTGACTGTGTGTTCGGGCATCTGGTTCGAGCATGCGTGGCTAGAACCCCATCAGGGGCTCGGCTCCGTAGTGTCGCACGGATACCTTGGGCCACAGCAATTGCTGGAGCAGGCGCCGCAGCTTGCGGCGCCCGTTCATGCTGAACATCACGGGGGCGCCCATTACGCACGCCCCATCGGCTCGATCGACGAGCCGTCGTCCGGTCCCATCAGGGTGTTGACGGCGAAGTTCTCAGCGACGTCTTCCACCTTCCTGGTCACGTTCTTCTTGAGCTCGGCCGCGGCCTGGCTCGCCCGTTGCCACGCGCGGTCGCGGGTCTCGCCCATCGCGCGATTTTCGGCCTCGGTGCCGGGCAGCGCCATGGCGATCGCCGCGCCCACCGCGAGCGCGATGGCGCCGGCGGCCAGGGGATTCTCCTGCACCCAATCGGTCGTGGTGTTGGTCGCCGTGCTCGCCGCACTGCGGACGCTTTCCGAAGCGCGACGCGCCCCGCTGGCGGCCGACTGCGCATACTCTCCTGCGACCGAGCGGGCACTCGAGGCCAGTTCGCCGGCGGTGTCGCGCGCGCTGGAGGCGTATTCGCCGACGGTGTCGCGAGCGGCCGAGGCGTATTCACCGACGCGATCGCGCAACGAGCGGCCTTCGTCGTAGGTCATCGCCTCGGCATCGTCCCACGAGGTGTCGGACGCGCCTTCCCACACGTTGGAGCGCTGGCGGCCGCGCAGCATGAACCACGTCAAGGCGCCGATCGTCGCGGCAATGCGAATCGGATGTTCCTTCGCGTACCAGGCCATGTGCTCGCCTGCGCCCTTCGCCCGATACGCCACCGTGCCCGCCGTTTCTCCCGCTGAATTCATGATGCTCCTCGCTTTGCCGGCCGCGGCCTGGGTCACGCTGTCTTTGGCTTGCTGCAGCAGGTGATCGGGGCGCAGTCGATCGTGAATCTCGCCGATGGTTTCGCTCATCTCGAGCCGCGTGCGCTCGATATCGCGCTTGATGTTCAGCGAGTCGTTGGGTGTTTCAGCCACTGGGCCGTCTCCTTGAGGGAATGCAGGGTTTCGACTGGGGCGAGGCTCTTCTTCCGCAGCGCCGATAGGCCGGACTGCGCGAGCAGGAAACCAATCAGGCCCATCGCCGCGGCGGTGATGACCGCCGCGAGCCACGGCTGCACGCCGGCCTGGACCAGGCCCAGCGCGATCGCGGCCGTCGCCGCCATCACCGCCGCGAGCGCGAATACCGCGCCGGCGCCAATCAGCATCGCGTGCTGGCCGATTCCCGACAGCTTGCCGCTCAATTCCGTCTTGGCGAGCCGGATTTCCTGTTGAATCAGGCCCGAGGTCTGCGCCGACAGATCGGAGAACAATTCACCCAGCGAACGTTCGTTGCGTGGTGCGTCCATGGTGCCCCTCAATAACTCGTCGTCATCGGGTCGACGCTGCTGAAGCCGTCGCCGTATGAACGCTCGTAGTCAGTGCGTTGTGATGACGCTTTCAGGAAGCGCGCCAGGCCGATGCCCAGCAGGAATGCACCGCCGACGAACAGCGCCGGACGACGACGGGCGAACTCGCCGACGTCTTCCATCATGTCGCCGACGCCGCGTTCGCGAATCTGGCTGGCCACGCGGCGCATCTGGTCGCTCGCCATGTCCACGTATGACGCCAGCGTCTCGTTCTCCATGCGGAGCTCATCGCTGGCGCTGCGGACCACGTCGGCGATGCCACCCAGCCCGTCCGCTGCGCGGTTCTTCTGTGCATCGACGCGCGACGTCACCTTCTGCTGGATGCCGCTCAACAGTCCGGATGCGCTTTCACCGTCGCGAATGGAACCGTTGGGCTTGCTCGTCTCTTGATTCGTGGGCATGTGCCGCTCCTCCACCGCCGTGAGAGAGCAAGAGCCACGCCACGTTTTCAGGGAGCAGGGATCAGGGAACAGGGATCAGGGAGCCGCGATGCGGGAGTTGCTTGCCGAACTAGGGCAGAGAAAAACCTACGGGGTGACCGTGATCGTGACCTGTCCGTCAGCCGTCAACGCGCCGTCGTCAGCCCGGGATCGAAGCACATAAGTGCCGGGCTGGGAGAAGGTCGCCCACACGGTGATCTTGCCGTCGGCAGGCATTTCCGGTGGAGCCCACACCGGCGCCCATGGCGAGTTAGCGCCAGCGCGGGTGTCTTCCCACGCCATGATCTGCTCGGGTGAGAACGTCACTGTGCCCTTGCCGCGATACACAAACCAGGAGACATGCAGGCCGACGTTCTTGCCGACGGTGACGCGTGCCGGCGGCTGCATCGCCCGATTGATCGTCGTCGTGGACGTCACCGGCCGCGAGCCCGTGTTGTTGACGGCCGCACCGGATAATCCCGATCCGCGCCGCTTCGGAATGCCGTCGTCGGTGACGATGGCGGTCAGCGCCACGGGTTCACCAACTTTTGCCGTCAATGTCTTGCGGCCTTGCAGCTCGATGACGGGAGGCTTGTTGGCGCGAATCTCCGGACTGCTCGATCCGGCGCCGAGTGCGCCTGTCTCCGATGCGCGCACCACGTCATCGATCTGATAATCGAGGCGCAAGCTCGCGAAGGCTTTCTCGGTCTTCCCCTGCGTTGTCAGCGTCCAGATCAATTCATCGGTGTCCGTGAAGCCGGCGGGCACGGGCACGCGGAAGATGAAGCGATTGCGCCGCGGCAGGAAATGCGTGGGCTGGCCTTGATCGACGCCGCCGATGTTGAAGCCGTTGTCAGGGCCCACCGGCACGTCGAGCTCTTCCTGCCAGTTGCGATTCATGTAGCCGAAGACGAAGTACTTGGTGCCGTCAGCGCCGACTTCCCAGCCTTCATAGGCGGGCGACACCGTCTGACCGCTGGAATAGGAGAGAGATTGGACGGCGAGCGCGAGGGCGACGAGTATCTTCACTGTTGTTGTCTCGGAGCCGCCGCCGGCGCCTGGATGATGCTGCACAACGGACAGCCAATCACCATGCTGTTGCGCGTCAGCTTCAACTTCTCCTTGCGCGCCAGCATCTCGGCCTGGAATTGCTCGTCGGTCAGGAACACGCGATTGCCGAGGTCGATGAACATGTTCGCCACCGATCGATTGCCCGAGCCCTGCCAGTTGCGCGGATCGGGCACGTTCTTGTTCGACGGTGAATTGTCCATGTAGCCGACGATGTGCAGGATGGTGTCCTTCGGCAGCAGCGGCGCGGTGTCATCGTCGTAGTCGTAACCGCGAACCCAGTTGTGATCGTAGCCAACGCAGTTGATGGTCTGGATGTTGTAGCCCCAGATCGCTTCGAGGCACATGCGCGATCCCGGCGCGTGCAGGTGCGGCTCGAACGAGAGGATCTTGGTGTTCTCTTTCAGCAGCGCGTAGGCGTGCAGTTGCTGATTCGCTTCCATCCCCTTGATGTCGATGTCGACACCGTTGCCGAGCGCGTAGGTGGCGCGGCGATACTCCGGCTTGTAGCCCCTGGGCATGAACTTGAAGGCGATCTCGAGATGCGCGGTGGTATCGCGGCCGTTCGAATGCAGGTGCACCGAGTCGGAGACGATGCTCGATCCGGCCTTCAGCAAGCGCGCGGACCGCGTGTCGAAGAAGTCGGGCGTGCGTCCCACCTCGTGGACCGGCCACGAGGTGCTGTCGTCCGGCACATTCGGATCGGCCGTGGCCTCGTCGCCGAGCACGCGCGTGCTCCAGATCATGTGGTGGAACACGAAGCGGCCGCCGACCGTCTCACGTCCGGTCTTGCCCGCCACGACGTCGTTGACCTCGCGGATCTCGAGCGCGGAGACGTAGCGATCCTCGGTCAAGCCGGTCGCCACGCGCGGGATCTCGCCCCACCAGTCGGGCGCGGTGGCCTTGACGACGATGTCCTGCGTGCGGACGACGAGATCCGGCTCGCCGATCGACCACTTGTTGGTGTCGGTCCATTCACGCAGCGGCGGCATGTCGGCGGTGTTGCCGCGCGGCGCGCCGCTGTCCGCCCACTTCGCGATCAGCGCGATCTCATCGGCGCTCAACGACGGATCGTTCTTGAACTTCTGGATGCCGATGTTCTTCTCGACATACCACGGCGGCATCACGCCGGCATGCGGGCCGATGCCGGTGCGCTGCTTGATCGCCCGCGCCCACGGCCGCGCCTCCTCGTAGGTGCGCAGCGACATCGGCGCGACACCGTCCGGCCGATGGCAGTTCTCGCAGCTGCGCTGCAGGATCGGCGCGATGTGCTTGGTAAACGTCACTTCGGGCGCAGCCTGCTGCGTGCCCTCCGCAGCGCCGAGCGCGACGGAGGAGGCCTTCGGCAACGCGGCCGCGGCCGAGATGAGACAGACGCCGAGGAGAATCGCCGTGCGTTTCATGGCGCCAATTTACACCAAATGCGCGCGCAGGAACTCAAGGCCCTGCTGAAGAATCCGGCGGGTTTCCGGGGTGTCGAGATGCAGCTCATACGAGTGCCGCGCCCCAGGGTAATTGACGAGCGTCAACGGCCGGTCGTCGGCCAGCGCGCGGGCCATGAACGCGTCGAGCGCGACGTTGAGTCCGGGCGTCTCGTCGTTGCCGGATCGCACCACGAAGAGCGGGGTATCCGGGCAAAAGTCCCGGGTTACTGGATTATTCAAAACGGCGCACCGCGCCCTCGCGGCGGCGAGAAGCGCGATGGGCGCATGGCTCGACGTGGCCCAAATACCGAACTTTGAGCTGATCGTCTCAAAATGCGCGATCAACGCGCGCGCATCGGGCTCGGGAACGCGATTCGAGTGCGTGATCGCCGTCATGCCCGACGCCGCGATCAGCTGCGCCATCGAGATCGTCCACTCCATGTCCATGAAACGGCAGCCGACATGTTCCTCGAATCGGGCATCAGGCAAGCCGTCAACAATCACGACGGCCGGCCTCGAGCGATCCAGCGTGCCGTAAATCCGCATCGGCAGCAGTTCGCCATCGGCGCCTGGAAACTCGGCGTCACGCACGGGAACAGCCTGCATGCCTGGGACTTCGTACAGCACTCGACGGAGCGCAATTTCATGTCGGCTCATGGCTCACCTCTCGAAAGTTGTCGGCAAAAGAAAAGGCCCTTCGGGAAGGAAGGGCCTTTGGGGCTGAAGCGACTCTATCGAAACGGCGCAGGGTCGCGCAAGCGGGATCTAACGGCCGAAGATCTTCGACCAGAAGCTGCGCTTGTCTTCGAGCAGTGGCGGCGGATTGACGCGCGCGTCGCGCATGGCGCCGCGCGGCCGATCGATCCACACCGCCTTCTGCCCCTTGGTCGCGACCTTCATGTAGCGCGTCCACATCGGCACGGCGAGCTCGGCGGCATAACCGTTGCGCCGTATCGTCTGCGGCTGGTCGTAACCCACCCACACGCCGGTCACGAGCGAGGGGGTGAAACCGATGAACCATGCATCTTTGTAGTCGTTGGTCGTGCCGGTCTTGCCCGCCGCGGGCAAGGTGAACCCGAGCTGGCGGACGCCATACGCGGTGCCGCCATCGATCACGCCGCGCAGCATGTCGGCCATCAAATACGCGGTGACCGGACGAATCGCCTGCTGTGATTTCGGTGGATCTTCGAACAGCAACAGGCCGTCCGAATCCACCACGCGGCGAATCACCAGTGGATGAAACACCGCGCCGTCGTTGGCAAAGGCGCCGTACGCGGCGGTGATTTGGCTGAGCGTCACTTCACCGGAGCCGAGCGCGACCGATGGCACCATCGGCAGGTCGTCGAACCCAAACCCGCGCGCGGATTTCAGCGTCTGCTTGAGGCCGATGTTGGACAACAGGCGCACCGCGGCGCGATTGCTCGACAAGCGCAGGCCGTCGCGCAGCGTGATCGATTCATCCTCGACGTGCTCGTCATCGGGCGTCCACGCCGCATTCGAGGCGATCACCGGTTCATACAATCCCTCGATGATGTCATCAGGACCGTAGCCCCCTTCGACCGCCGCGGAGTAAATGAACGGCTTGAAGGCCGATCCGGGCTGGCGTTTCGCCAGCGTGGCGCGATTGTAGGAGCTGGCGCGAAAGTCGCGCCCGCCAACCATCGCGCGCACGTAGCCCGTCATCGGATCGATCGAGATCAGCGCCGCCTGCAACGGATCGTTCGTGGCTCGTTTCTTCGGCAGCGTCTTTTCGATCTCGGCAATGCTCTGGTCAACGGTGGCATCAGCCGCGCGCTGCATGGCCGGATCGATCGTCGTGTAGACCTGGAGGCCGCCCTCGGCGACCCGCTCGGCGCCAAACCGCTCCACCAGCTGGCGGCGCACTTCTTCCTTGAAGTACTGGCCGTACGGTTCTTCCGAGCGCAAGCCGTCGAAGAGTTCGATCTGCATCGTCGCCGCGCGATCGTATTCCGCGCGCGAGATCGCCTTGCTATCGAGCATCGCCTTCAACACCACGCCCTGGCGCGCTTCGGCTTTCTCGGGACTCACGGTCGGCGCATACGTCGAGGGCGCCTTCAACAAACCGGCGAGCAGGGCCGCTTCGCCGAGATTCAGCGCCGACGCCTTCTTGCCGAAGTAGCCGCGCGATGCCGCCTCGGCGCCGTAGAGACCGTCGCCGAAATACACCTTGTTGAGATACAGCTCGAGGATTTCCTGCTTGGTGAAGTGATGTTCGAGCTGCGCGGCAAACAGCAGCTCCTTCAACTTGCGCCGCAGGGTCTTCTCGCGGCCGACACTCTGGCGAGCGAGCTGTTGCGTGATGGTGCTGCCGCCCTGCACCGCTTCCCCGGCCTCGAGGACGGCGACACTTGAGCCGACGATGCGGATCGGATCGAAGCCGTCGTGATCCCAGAAGCGGCGATCCTCGATCGCAATCACCGCCTTCAGCAGGTCCGGCGACATCTGCGACAGCGGCACTTCGATGCGGTGTTCCTTGCCGATCGTAAAAACTTCACGATCGGCAATGTCGTAGAGCACGTTGGCGCTGCGCGTGACGCTGAATGCGCGGAGCTCCGCGCGGGTCGGAATACTGCCAAGGAGCAGCGCGACCTGCCACAAATACGCCCCGATCGCGACAGCCAGCACAGCCATGACGGCGCGCATCGGCCACGATTTGGGGATCCAACTCATTCCGGCCATGCCGGATGTGCTGCAACCCCCGTACCGTCATCCGCGCCTGAACTGTGTCCCGTTACGGGGTCAGAAGCGGAATGGTTCGGGCGGGGAGGCGAACAAACACGGTCGTGCCGTGGCCGCGCGCGGCCTCGAATTGGACACCGCCGCCGACCAGCGCCGCGCGCTCCTGCATGTTGACCAGTCCCAGGCCGCCATGTTTGCGGCCGGGGTCGGCCGCCGCATCCACGTTGAAGCCATCGCCGTCGTCTTCGATGGTCAGGATCACTTCGTCGGCGCGCCGCTCCAGCAGGATCGAGACGCAACGCGCAGCCGCGTGCTTGGCGACGTTGTTCAGCGCTTCCTGGACGATGCGATAGAGCTGCGATTCGATTTCGGGGATCAACCGCGACGCGCCGATTGTCGAGTCGTGAAACTCCGCCGGAATATTCTGCCTCGACGACCACTCGGTGATGAACGCCGCCAGCGCGGCATTCAAGCCGACATCATCAAGCGCGATCGGCCGCAACTCCCACGCCAGGAAGTCGAGATCGCGGTCGACGTCCGCGGCGATCTTGTCGATGATGTCGACGCGCGCGCGAAACTCGGCGCCGGCGCTGGTCGTGTCGCGCAGCGAGCCGATGTTCAAGCGCAGCGCCGTCAACTGCTGGCCGAGGTGATCGTGCAGGTTGCGCGCGATCCGCCGGCGCTCGTCTTCCTGGACGCTGACGAGGCGCTCGAGCAGCGCCTTGACGCGGTCGAGGGCGATGGCGCGCTCGCTTTCGAGACGGCGTTCGTCGGTCACGTCGACCAGGGTGGTGAACAGGCGGGCCGATCGGCCGGCGCCTTGCGAGCGGCAGGTGAAGCGCAGCATGCGCGGCGGCGCGTCGCGGGTCTGCAGTTCGATGCTTTGCGCCGGGCCCGACGGCTGTGCCCAACAGGCCGCCAGGAACGCCCGCAGCTTCGCCCGCTGCGACGGGTGAATCGTCGAGATCATCGGCAGGCGTTGCAGGAACGCCTGATGGTGCCCGAGCAGCGCGGCGCCCGCGAGGTTGACGTCGGTGATCGTGCCGGTGCGTCCGAGCGTCAGGTAACCGATCGGCGCGAAGTCGTAGAGGTCGGCGTAGCGGTCGCGCGCCAGTTCGAGTTCGCTCTGGGTCCGCTTGAGTTGTTCGTTCTGGGCGTGGATCTCTTCGGCGTGAACCTGCAATTCATGCAGCAGGACCGCCGACCGCGCCAGTGGCGTCGACCTCGTCTTCGGCCTGGCCTTGGGCGTGGCGGTCTTACGTTTGCGGGCCATCGGTCGCGCTGACCATCAGCAGCGTGGTGTCGGGAGAATCCGGCGCGGGCACAGCGCGGGCCTTGAGGGTCACGGGGCGGGCACCGTGGCCCGCCGGCGTCGTGACGGGCGGCAGCTCGTCGACGCGCGAACGCCATTCCGGCAGCGGCACGCCGACGATCTCTTCGATGGCGCGACCGCCGATCGCCGCCGGGTCCACGCCAAACAGGCTCGCAAACACGGCGTTGGCCTTCTTGATCCGCAAATCGCGATCGACCAGCGCCAACGGCTCCGTGGTGCCGGCGAGCAGGGCGTCGGCAAAGGCCTCGGCACGCTGCGCGCTTTGCTCGGAGCGCTTGAGGATGTCGATATCGAACAACGCCAGGACGGCACCTTCGATCTTGTTGTCGAGACTCTTGTAGGGCCGGATGCGCAACGCGTACCACCGGCCCTGCCGATCGCGCACTTCGCGCTCCAACGGTGTCACGGTGTCGATCGATTCGGTGATCAGCTCCACCAGGTTCGGACAATCGATATTCGGATTGATGTGGGCGATCGAACGATTGAGATCCGCCGCAATCAGGTTCAACACCTTTTCCGCCATCGACGTAAATCGCCGGATCCGCAAGTCGCCGCTGACGATGACGATGGCGATCTGCACGCTGCCGACGAGGTTGACGAGATCGCTGTTGACGCGGCTCATCTCATCGTTGCGGGCATGCAGTTCCTCGTTGACGGTATTCAGTTCTTCATTGGTCGACTGCAATTCTTCTTTCGCCGTATCCAGCTCTTCGTTCGTGCTCTGCAACTCTTCGTTGCTGGAGAGAATTTCTTCGTTGGCCGACTGCAGTTCTTCGTTGGCGGCCTCGAGCTCCTGGATGATCGACTGCAGGTATTCGCGGCTCGCCTCGAGCTCGCGCTTCAGCAGCGCGACGCCCGCCGGGACCCTGGCGGTCTTCGCTGCCGCCTTGGTCTTGCGGCCGCGGGCCTTCGCCGGCGCAGCGGCACCGCGCTCGAGATCCTCGAACAGCACCAGGTAGTGCTGGCGCCCGCCCGACATGATCGGCACGACTTCGATGCCGACGCGCGTCCACGCCTGGCCGACCCGCACCTGCAGGTCGTCTTTCTTGACGGTCTGCTTCGACCGCTTCGCGGCCTGCAGTGCGCTGCGCACGCCGTAGAGCAGGCCCTCGCGCAGCATCTTCAACAGGTTCAGGCTCGCGTCACCGGGGGTCGCCTCGAGGAACGAACCGGTCTGCCCGCGAAACTGCACGATCTGCAGATCGTTGTCGACGACCACTGCGGCCGGCGCGTAGCGCTCGAGGATCAACCGGCTCACTTCGCCTTGTAACCCCGGCTCGCCTTGCGGGCTCGTGACCGCAGCGCGTTTGCGCGGCGTCATCAGCACGGGATAGTCGGACGGGTAGGTCAAGGCGGCGCCAAGCAGGCTCGGCAGCGACTTTTTGCGATGGATCCGGTGTTTCTTGTCAACGAGTGAAAACAGGCTCGCCTGGGCGCCCACCGACTCGGCCTGCCCGAGCACGAGATACGAGTTCGGCGTCAACGCGTAGTGGAAGAGGCCAATCAATTTTCGCTGCAGCACCGCCTCCATGTAGATCAGCACGTTGCGGCACATCACCAGGTCGAGACGCGAGAACGGCGGATCCCTGGTGAGATCCTGCCGCGCGAACACGCACAGGTCGCGAATCTGCTTGCTGACGCGGTAGTTGCCGTCGGTGCGCGAAAAGAAGCGGCGCAGGCGATCGGCGCCGACATCGGCGCTGATGCTGGCCGGATAGAGCCCCGCGCGCGCGTGCTCGATCGCGGTTTCGCTGACGTCGGTGGCAAAGATTTGCACGCGGATCGGCGACTGCTGGCGCTGCAGGAATTCCGTCAGCACGATGGCCAGTGAATACGCCTCTTCACCGGTGGCACAGCCGCAGACCCATGCGCGAATCGGCATCTCCGGATCGCGGCCGTCGATCAACTTCGGCAGCACCTCGGCGGCGAGCGCCTCGAACGACTCCGGCTCGCGGAAGAAGCGGGTGACGTGGATCAGCAGGTCCTGGAACAACCCGCGCAGCTCGATCGGGTCGGCCTGCAACAGCCTGATGTACTGATGGATGTCACTGATCCGGTGCAGCGCCATGCGGCGCAGCAAGCGCCGGCGAATCGTCGGCTGTTTGTAGTGGCGGAAATCCACGCCGCTCGCCGGGCGCAGCAACTCGAAGATGCGGCGCAGGTGGTCCTCGCCAATGCCCTGCGCGTCGGCGCGATTGCTTGGTCGCAGGTACGGATGGCGCGCGATTTCTATCAGCTCCGCGCCAATCTCCGCCGGCGCCATCACCAGGTCGACCATCCCGGTGGCGATGGCCGCCCGGGGCATGCCGTCGAACTTGGCGGACGCCGGCGACTGCGCGATGGTGATGCCGCCGCTCGCCTTGATGTCGCGGATGCCGACCGCCCCGTCCGACGCGGTGCCCGACAACACCACGCCGATCGCGCGGTCGCCGGCCACCTCCGCGAGCGAGGCAAAGAAGCCGTCGATCGGGGTGAGCCCGGATCGATCGTCGGGCCGCGGCTTCAGTTGCAGCGTTTCGCCCGACAGCGCCATCTGCATGTTGGGCGGAATCACGTAGACGTGATTCGGTTCGATGTGGATGCCGTCGCTGACCTGCACCACCGGCATCGCGGTATGCGACGAGAGCAGCGTCGGCAGCGCGCTTTCATGATGCGGCGACAGATGTTGCACGAGGACGAAGGTGAACCCCGCGTCGGCCGGCGACGCCTCGAGCATCTGCGTGAAGGCTTCCAAGCCCCCTGCCGAGGCGCCGATGCCGACCACCATCATGCCGTCCGGCAACAAGCTGGGCAATCGATCGTCGAGTTCGTCGAACTCATTGAGCGCCGGCAAGGCTGCTCGCGGCGCGCGCGGCAGGGCCTTCGGACGCGCGACGGGCCGGCGCCGGGGTGGGGCCTTTCGAGTCTTGGCCATTCGTCAGCTGACGCGGCGGGTTCGGGATTTGCGCGGCCGGCGCGGCGGTGTCGATCGGACCCGGCGTGCCGGTGACGTGGCGCCGGCGACGACGGGCCCGGCCGGTTCGACGGCGCGGCGATCGAACAGCAGATCGCGAATCGTCTGGGCCTGGCGATGACTGTCCTGCGCGCCGGCGAGAAATCCGTGATGGACCACCTCGAGTCCCGCCTCCCTGGCGCGATCCGCCATCCGTTGCTTCATGTCGGAGTGTTCTTCGAGGGCCCGGACCGCGGTCCACAGCGCGGCTTCGACCGCGTCGTGTTGCGACGACTCGAGGGCACCCGGCGAAAACTGGTGGCCGACGTGGCAGCGATAACGGACCGGCGCGCCGTCCGCGATTTCCCACAGCGCGCCGCCGCAATCCGGACACGTCAGGCCGGAGGCCAGGCCGTAAGTGGCCGTCATGTCCTCGACTTCTGTCGGTGTGCCGCGGTCCTGCGGCTCGGGATCCTTGCGTTGCGCCATGCGTGCCTCGCTCGTTCGATGACCGGCCGGACCTCGCTCGATCACGTGCGCGATGCCGGCGGCGTTGAGGACGTGATCGACCGTGATGTTCTCCAGAACGCTGAGCGGCATGCTGGGAATCGCCGCTTCGTCGGGATCCTGGACCACGGTGACACCGCCGTGCTGCTGGATCACCTTCATTCCGAAGGAGCCATCGTCCAGCGCTCCGGAAAGAATCACGCCCATCACGCGGCTGGTGTAGATCCGCGCGGCCGACCGAAACAGCGGGTCGATGGCGGGCCGGAAGCCGTTTTCGCGCGGACCGCGCGTCAGCGAAATGCCGCGGCGCGTGACGAGCATGTGGAAATCGGGCGGCGCAATCAGGAGGCGCCCGGGCGTAATCCGATCGCCCTCCTTCGCCGTGGAGACCGGCAGCCTGGTGGCGCGGCCGAGAATGGCAGGGAGATGGCTCGTCCCGGTGCTGCTGGTGTGCATGGCGATGAGCACCGCCGGCGCGGACGGAGAGAGGCGCTCCACGATGGCGAGGAGCGCTTCCAATCCCCCGGCTGAGGCACCGATCACAACGATCTCGACCTTCGGCATGGGCCGGTTTGAGTGTAACAGTGAAGATGAAAATATATTTCAACGGCGTGTCGATTGCCGCCGGTTTGGTTCGACGTATCGGTAAGGAGAATTCGAAATGCGCTTCATGATGCTGGTCATACCGAAGGGCTACGAAACGGCTGAGCCGGACCGGATGCCCGATCCGGCCCAGGTGGCCGAGATGATGAAATACAACGAGGCTCTCGCCCAGGCGGGTGTGCTGCTGTCGCTCGACGGGTTGCTCCCGCCCTCAGCCGGCGTGCGCGTCAGCTTCAACGGCGGCAAGGCCAAGGTGACAGATGGACCGTTCGCCGAAGCCAAGGAATGCGTCGGCGGCTACTGGATGATCCAGGTCAAGTCGAAGGAGGAGGCGGTGGAGTGGGCGCGACGCGCGCCGATGTCCGACCACGAGATCATCGAGGTCCGCCAGGTCCATGAAATAGAAGACTTCCCTGCCGAGGTGCAGGCTGCGGCGGCCGGGTTGGACGAGATGATGGGCCGGCAATAAGCTTGGGGGTGAGTGGACTCACCCGACATCTCCAGGACCATCGACGCGGTCTGGAAGATCGAATCGCCGAAACTGATCGCGTCGCTCGCCCGGATGACGCGCGACGTGGGGCTGGCGGAAGACCTCGCGCAGGATGCGCTCGTGTCGGCGCTCGAGCAGTGGCCGGCCGAGGGCATCCCGCGCAATCCGGGCGCGTGGCTGATGGCCATTGCCAAGCGCCGCGGCATCGATCACTTCCGCCGCAACAAGCGCGTCGATCACAAGCACGAGCAGCTCGGTTACGAGATGGAAGCGCGCCAGGAGGACGCGGCGCCGGATTTCGATGCGGCGCTCGATGATGATGTGGGCGACGACCTGTTGCGGCTGATCTTCACCGCGTGCCATCCGGTGCTGTCCACCGAGGCCCGCGTCGCGCTGACGTTGAAGCTGCTGGCGGGCCTGACGACGGAGGAGATCGCGCGCGCGTTCTTGTCCACCGACACGACGATCCAGCAGCGCATTGTCCGCGCCAAGCGCACACTCGCCGACAAGAAGATCCCTTACGAAGTCCCGAACGGGGCCGAGCTCTCGGTGCGGCTCGCCTCGGTGCTCGAAGTCATCTACCTGATCTTCAACGAGGGCTATTCCGCCACCGCCGGCGACGATTGGATGCGTCCCGCGCTCTGCGAGGACGCGCAGCGCCTGGGCCGCGTGCTCGCGGGCCTGGCGCCGAACGAGCCGGAAGTGCATGGCCTGCTGGCGTTGATGGAGATCCAGGCGTCGCGGTCACCAGCGCGGATCGGACCGAACGGCCAGCCGATCCTGTTGATGGATCAGGATCGCCGCAAGTGGAATCAGCTGCTGATCCAGCGCGGATTGACCGCACTGGCGCGGGCGGAGGGGCGGACGCCGCGCGGCCCGTACACGCTGCAAGCCGCGATCGCCGCCTGCCATGCGCGGGCGCGGCAAGCGGATCAGACCGACTGGAATCGCATCGCCTCGCTCTACGATGAGCTCGCGACGATCATGCCGTCGCCGATCGTGGAATTGAATCGCGCGGTTGCGCATGGGATGGCGTTCGGACCGGAGCGAGGACTCGCGATCGTCGAGCCGCTCGTGCGCGTGCCGGCCTTGAGCGAGTATCCCTACCTGCCGGGGGTGCGCGCCGACCTGCTATTCAAGTTGAAGCGATTCGACGAAGCGCGCCGGGAATTCGAGAAAGCGGCGGCGTTGACCAGGAATGCGTCGCAGAAGGCCTTGCTGTTGGAAAAGGCGGCATCCTGCTCGATCAATTGAGATAATCCCGCCATGACGCGACACCTGCTCGCGATGGCCTTGCTGCTGACCACGCCCCTCGCCTTGTCCACCGAAGCGCAAGGCGCGAAGGTGGAGCAAGATCATCACGATAATCGCTTCGACGGCATCATCGCGCTGACGCAGGCGAAGATGCGCGAGTTCAATGTCCCCGGCGTGGCCATCGGCATTTTCGACAACGGCGTCATCACGACACGCGGACTGGGTGTCACCAACATCGACGAGCCGCTGCCGGTCACCGATCACACCGTCTTCCCCATCGCCTCGATCTCGAAGACGTTCGCCGCGACGATGATGATGCGGCTGGTGGAGCAGGGCAAAGTCGATCTCAAGGCGCCGGTGCGCCGCTACCTGCCGGACTTCACGGTGCGCGATGAGGGCGTCAGTCGCGATGTCACCGTCTGGAATCTGCTGACGCATACGCCGGGATGGGAAGGACAGGTTTCCGGCCCCGACCGCGGCGAAGACACGCTGCGCAATTTCGTCGCGACGGTGATGCCCGACCTGATGCAGGTCGCGCCGCCGGCGGCGGCGTGGAGTTACAACAACGCCGGCTTCAGCGTGGCGGGCCGCGTCATCGAAGCCATCACCGGCACGTCGATCAATCGCGCGGTGCGCGACCTGGTGTTCATGCCGCTCGGCCTCACGCACGCCGGCACGACCGCGGGCGACTTCATCGTCAATCGATTCGCCGCCGGCCATTCGAATCCGGCGAACGGCGCGGCGATCCTGCAACGGCCCTTCTCGCCTTCGGTGAGCGTCACCGCAGGAGGCGTCGGCCTGTGCATCACGGACTTGATGAACTACGCGAAGTTCCATCTCGGCGACGGCACCGCGCCGGGCGGCGAGCGGTTGTTGAGCAAGGCGTCGCTCGAGATGATGCGCACGACGCAGCTCCACAAGCAGGGGACGGACGATGACATGGGCATCGCGTGGCATTTGCGCAACATCGGACCGCTGCGCGTGGCGGCGCATGGCGGCACGCTGTCGGGCCACATCCTGCTGATCGAGATCATTCCCGAGAAGAATTTCGCGATCGGGATCCTGACCAATGCAATCAACGGCTGGAAGGTGATCCAGGACGTCGAGCGTGAAGTGCTGAAGCAGTATCACGGCGCCACCTTCCCCAGGAACTACGCGATCGCGCATCGCGGCCTGGTCGAGACGCTGCCCAATGTGGAGCCGCTTGCGAAGCAGCCTGATCTCGCGCCCTATGTCGGTCGTTACCTCCGGCCGATGAATGCCGTGTCCGTGCGCATCGAGGGCGATCGACTGGTGGTTCAGGAGGTGCCGAACAGCGGCGAGGCGCGGCCGGTGATGCCGATCGCGTTCTTCGGTCCCGAGCGCGCGGTGATCACGGAGGGCAACGATCGCGGCCAGGGGATCGAGTTTGTTCGCGATGCGAAGGGCGCCGTGATGTGGGTGCGCGTCGTTGGGCGGGTGGCGGTCAAGCAGCCGTAGAGGCGTTTCAATACGCCACCATTGCATCCTCAAATAATTTGGCGAGATCTTCCTCACTTGCCCGACGCGGCGATAACTTCGTCACGCGATGCTGGGGCAGCGTCCCCTCCACCAGCGCGCTGATGTCGGACGCTGAATAGCCGACGGCCTTGAGGCCGTTGGGCACCTTCAACTCGCGCATGAACCAGGTGATGCGATCGGCGAGCACCTTTCCCGCATCCTCTCTCTTCACGCCGCTCACATTCGCGCCGAGGGCCGCCGCCGCTTCGAGGTGACGTTCGGGACTCGCAGACGCGGTGAATCGAAACACCGCCGGCGCGTTGAGGATCACCGAGACGCCGTGCGGCACGAGCGGATGATTCGAGGTATAGCCAGGCGCGCGATAACTCTTGACGTGACCCGAGACCGGATACGACATGCCGTGCGGCAGGTGCACGCCGGCATTGCCGAACCCGACACCTGCGTAGGACGCGGCGAGCAGCATCTGGCCGCGGGCGTCGGCGTCCGAGGTATCAGCGACGGCGCGCACGAGATACTGCGCCACCATTCGCAGCGCCTGCAGCGACCACACGTCGCTGATGGGATTCGATCCTTGATACGCCGGCCGCATCTTCGGACTGTCCGGCATCGGCCGGCCGGTGAACGGCATGGCGGTGTAGGACTCGATCGCGTGACTGAGGATGTCGAGGCCGCTCGACGCCGCCACCTCCGGCGGCATGGTCGCCGTGTTGTCGGGATCGAGCATGCCGAGCGTCGGCTTCAATCGCCGGTTCGCGATGCCGGTCTTCGCATGCAACTTCGTCAGATCGAAAATGCTGACGCCGGTCGTCTCGCTGCCCGTGCCGGCCGTCGTCGGAATCGCGATCAGCGGCTTCAACGGTCCGGGCACCGGCAAACCTTTGCCGATCGGCGGATTCACGTAGTCCAGAAAATCGGCCGGCGGATACGTGACGTAGAGATTGACGGCCTTCGCGGTGTCGATCGTCGAGCCGCCGCCGATCGCCACATACGCGTCGTAATGTCCCGCCGTCGCGAAGGCGATCGCATCGAGAAACGATTCGTCGGTTGGCTCGACCCGCACGCGATCGTAAATCGCATACGTGATCTGGCTGGCTTCGAGCGAGTCGATCACCACCTGCATCGGCGGCAAGTGACGGACGATCGGATCGGTGACGACCAGGACATTCTTCGCACCCATCTCCGCCAGGTCCATGCCGACCTCGCGGGTCACGCCCTTGCCGAAGCGAATGGACGAGACCGCCATTTCGAATGCCGAGTCGAAGCTCATGGCGCAGATTGTATAAGCTGGAGCCGGAGGCTGACATGCACGTTGACGTCGTCGATCAACCTGAGCTGCGCATCGCGGGTATTCGACACATCGGGCCGTATCACGAGATCGGCAAGGCGTTCGGCAGCCTCGGCGGGCTCCTCAAGGGACCACCGCCCGCGGGTTCGATGATGATCGGCGTCTATCATGACGATCCGGACAAGACCCCTGCCTCACAGCTGCGCTCCGACGCCGCGATTACGCTGCCGAACAACGCGCCGACGCCTGACGGATTGATCGAGAATCGCCTCCCGGCAGGCCGCTATGCGAAGCTGGTTCACCGGGGCGGATACGAAGGCCTGCCCGCGGCGTGGAAAGCGCTGAAGAGCGAATGGCTGCCGAAGAGCGGCTTCACGAATGCGAGCACCAGCTATGAGCTGTACGTCAACAATCCGATGACAGCCGCAAAGGCCGATCTGATCACCGAGATCTTCCTGCGCGTCGCGTGACCTCAGCCTTTCAGGATCTGTCGAATCGGGTCGGGCAGCAGCTTGGTGCCGAACTTCCAGCACGTCTGGCATGCCGGGCAGTCGTAATAGTGAATCGGCAGCTGCGGCATCGAGGCCGCCTGCGGGCGAAAGGCGCCTGACGAGATCTCGCTGTCGACGTAGATGAGCGTGGCCGCGCACTGCGGGCACGACGGATCAGGTTGTCGTTCGCTCGCCGCAATCTGCATACTGCAAGTGTATGCCGCTTTATTTGGGCCTGGATGCCGGCGCGATCGGGCTCACCGCGGTCGTCATCGACATCCACGACGAGCGCCGCGACATTGTCTTCAACCGCACGCTGGCGTTCGATCGCGACCTGCCGGAGTACGGCATCGTCACGGCGACGCCGGTGATGTGGGCCGACGCGCTCGATCGGCTGCTCGGGCGGCTGGCGGCGGCCGCGGAGATCGAGGTCGAAGACATTCGCGCGATCGCCGGCTCGTTCTCCTCGCGGGAGCACAGCCCTTCCGCCTACCTCACGCCATCCGCCTCGCGAGCGCTCGCGCCCTCGGCGGCGCTCGCGGGTCAGCTCACGGCGGCCGGATCCGCCATCGATTCGCTTGGTCTTTACCTGGAGACGCTGCTGGCGGATTCGAATCGCCGGCTCGCCGCGTATTGGCAGAAGCGCTACGCGCTGCCGGCGGCGGCGATCGTGCCGTGGACCGGCGATCGCGAATCGCGCTCGATCGGCATCGGCCTGGCGCGCGACGGCGTGCTGGGCATCGCCTTTGGCACGAACGACGTGGTGTCGACGCGCACGGAGACGATCGCCTTTCGCAACGGATCGCTGGCGCGTGACTGGGCGCGACGCGCCTACGGTCTTGAGTGGGACGGCATCGCGGCCATGCTGAGCCGATCGCCCGGCAACGACGGCGGCATCCTGCTGCCGTGGCTCGAACCCGAGGACACGCCACGCGTCGCGCACGCCGGCGTGCGCCGCTTCGGATTCGATCGGCACGATGCCGCGCGCAACATCTGCGGGTTAATCGAGGGCCAGATGATGGCGATGGCCAATCACGCTGATGCGATCAGCGGCGGGACGCTCGAACGCATCGTCGCCACCGGCGATGCGGCCGAGCATCACGCGATCCTGCAAGTGGCGGCCAACGTGTTTGGCGCCGACGTGTATCGACTCGAGACCGACGGCAGCGCCGCGCTCGGCGCCGCGCTGCGCGCGTATCATGCAGATCGTCTTGCCACCGGCGCACCGGTATCGTGGACTACGGTGGTCAGGGGCTTCGCGGATCCCAAGCCCGGCCACCGCGTCGCGCCGAATCCGAAACACGTGGCGATGTATGCCGAACTCCGGCGGGACTACGCCATCCTCGAACGCCTACACCGCGACCGCCCACCCATCTGCTAATCGGTATCGATGGGTGCCTGGCACCAACCGCTACTCGGTTTGATCGGTGCCTGGCACCAACCGTGAATTGGTCAATCGACCGCGAATTTGAAGGTCGTGGACGACCGATAGGTTTCACCAGGTCGCAACAACGTCGATGGAAAGTCCGGGCGATTGGGCGAGTCGGCAAAATGTTGCGTCTCCAGGCACAATCCGCCACGGCCTGTATAGAACTGCAATCCCGGCTCGGTGGTTGAGACTTCCAGCGTGCGGCCGGAGGCAGGTTCGACTACGCGTGCGGCGGGTTGGAGACCCCCGCCAGTCCGGTTGAGGATGAAGTTGTGATCGTAGGCCACGTCACCGATGGTTCGTAGGCGGCGGAAGTCCAGCGGCGTTCCTGCGACGCTCGCGATCACGCCGGTCGGAAGCAACATATCGTCCACCCGGGTGTAGCGATCGGCGGCGATCGACACTTGGTGCGTCGCGAGGTGATTCCCATCGCCGGCGAGATTGAAATAGGAATGCTGCGTCAGGTTGACGTGGGTCGGCCGCGTCGTCGTCGCCTCGTAATCCACGACCAATTCGTTCGCGTCGGTCAGTTCGTAACTGACGCGCACGTCGAGCGCACCGGGATAGCCCTCTTCCCCATCGGGACTGATGCGCGCGAACCGCACGCCGTTCCTGTCCGCCATCGGCGCGCCATCCCACAGCGCGCGATGAAATCCTGCGACGCCGCCATGCAGATGGTGCCGCCCGTCATTGGTCGATAACTGGTAGGTTTGCCCATCGATCGTGAAACGCCCGTCGGCGATGCGATTCGCATAGCGGCCGACGATCGCGCCGTAGTAGCGGCGGTCGGCGAGGTAGGCGTCGATCGAATCCAGGCCGAGCACGATGTTTTCGAACGCGCCATTTCGATCCGGTGTCCGGATGGCTGTGATGATGCCGCCGTATTCGATGGCGCGAACCTCGCTACCCTTTGCGTTGCGCAGCGTGAACTGCTGGATCCGGCGATCCCCGGCGCGGCCGTATGACTGCTGCGTTACCATGGCGCTGTTGTCCTGCCAGTATCGCAGGTGCACCGCATGGTGCGCACGCTCGACGCGGACGTCATCGGCCGCGAACCACAGCTGACGGCGCGCTTCGAGGCCATCAAGATGGCCTCGAAGTCACACCGGTCTTTGGCGTGCGATCGATCGGTCGCTGGCCGCGTCGCGGCCTATTGCGGGGCCGCGCAGGTGGCCGACAGCATCTTCAGGTTCGTCGCCTTGAAGTCCGGGGCGTCGTTGCCCTTGGTATCCCCGGGGGTGATGATCGTGCCCGTCAATTCAACCTGGTGGTTGATGTGCTTCTTGAGTTCGGTGCGGGCGATCCCCTCAACCTCGTATTTTGGCGCCAGTCCGATGCCCGACACCGCGCTCGACGGCGACATCCTCACGTCGGTGAGGATGTAGTCCTCACTCACACCGGCGCGCTCGACGATGTTGGGTTTCAGTCCCGGCACCGCGTCCTCCGGCTTCAGGCAGCCGACGATCGTCAGTGTTTGCGCTGGTGAAGAAGTCGCGGCGTCCGCCGCCGCCGGCCGTTCCGCGGCGCTCTGGGCTTGCGGAGCGGGCGTCGATTGGGGCGCTTGCGCACTCAAGGTCATCACTCCGGCGAGCGTCATCGCGGAGAGGCCTGCCGTCATTAGTCGTGTTCGCATTGTTCAGTCTCCTTGAACGTCCATAGACAACATGGGGCGAGGCCGTGCAAGGAGCTTGCCCGTCGGTGAAGTCCCAAACAGCGCGATAGGTGATGCACATCCATCCCGGCCGCAGCGTCGAAGAATGTAGAAATGACCACGCGCGTGTCCGCTTCCGATACCCCGGGGATGCCGGATCGGACGACTTTTTCGGTGACGGATAAGATGGAGGGCGATGAAGATCATCGTCCTTGGCGCAGGCGCGATCGGCAGCGTCTACGGCGCCCGCCTCTCGCGGTTTCACGATGTCACGTTGATCGGCGGCGCGTCGCACGTCGACGCGATCCAGCGTAGTGGCCTGGTCATGCAAGGCCACGTCACCGGCACCTTCCGCCTGCCGGCGTTCGTGTCGGTGCCGGCGATCGAGCCGGGCACGTTGATCCTGCTGACGACGAAAGTGAATAACAACGTCGCGGCCATCGCGCCGATCGCCGACCGGCTGCCAGGCGGCGTCACCATCGTCTGCGTGCAGAACGGCCTCTACTCCGAACGCCTGGTCAAGGACCTGGTCGGCGACCGCGCGCTGGTGCTGCGCGCGATCACCCAGGTCGGCGGCATCCTGGTCGAGCCTGGTGTGGTCGACAACACCGTGGCCGGCTACACGCTGCTCGAATCGCACGACCGCTCACCGGCGATCGCGGCGCTCCTGACCGAGGCCGGCCTCGACGGCCGCATCATCCCCGACATCAAGAAAGAAATGTGGCGCAAGGCGGTATTCAACTGCGTCATCAACCCCACCACTGCGCTGATGCGCACCGAAGTCGGCAGCATTGTCGATCCACAGCTAAATGCGTTGAAGCGCCAGATTATCGATGAGTGCGTGACGGTGGCGGAAGCCGACGGTGTGAGGTTCGACGAGGACTTCGTCGCGCTGATCGATCGTGTCTTCGCCGGGGCGCGCACGATCGCGTCGATGCAGCAGGACCTGATGAAGGGCCGGAAGACCGAGATCGATCACATGAACGGCGCCGTCGCCGACCTCGGGGAGCGCTACGGCATTCCCTGCCCCATCAATCGCGCACTGACGACGATGATCCGCTATCTCGAAACGAACCCCAAGGCCTCAAGCCCCTAAGCCCCTAAGCCCCTAAGACCCTAAGACCCTAAGACCTTAAGACCTTAGTACGCGACCTCGATCAACCGATCGCCGCTCCGCATATCTTCCTCGAGCAATTCCAGCAGCGCGCGCGAGATCGGGCCCGGCTTCCCGTCGCCGATCGTGTGTTCGTCCCACTGCACGATGCCGGCGACCTTCACCGAGCTGCCGATCAGCAGCATCTCCCTGGCGGCCAACGCTTCCTTCAGCGAGATGTGCGCCACGATGACCTGCTTCAGCTCGCCGCGTTGAACGAGCTTCTGCGCAAGGTCCAGCAGGCGCATGGACGTGCAGCCCGACAGGATGTGATCGAACTTTGGATGCACCAGGACGTTGTCGTTGGTGACAAACGCCACGTTCATGTTCGAGCTCTCGCCGACATGACCGTCGTGATCGACGAAGACACCATTGTCGAAGCCCTTCTCCTTGGCTTCCATCTGCATCAGCACGTTGGGCATGTAATTGGTGGTCTTGGTGATGGCGTAGAGCGGCGGCTTGATCGGGTAGGTGGTGGTCATCACCCGCACGCCGTCGGTCTTCCACTTCTCGGGATAGACGAGACCCGGAAAGACCATCACGAAGAAGCCGGGATCGGCGCCGGCCACCGGCGCGAGATCGAGGCTGCCTGGTCCCGACGATAGCCAGTACCTGATCGAGCCATCGCGTCGTCCGCTGGCGGCCGTCGTCTTGATGATGATGTCGCGCATCTCGTCGCGCGACGCCGGCAGCTTCAGCTTCGATCGTTCCGCCGACTTCAGGAAGCGATCGAGGTGCGCATCGAGGTCGTAGATCCTGCCGTTGACGATGCCGGCGGTGTCGAAGATGCCGTGGCCGCGGTGCACCATGTGATCGTCGAACGGGATCACCATCAACGCCGGATCGGTCACCACGCCGCCCAACTGGCTGGAATAGAACGCGGTGTACTTGACCGGCTGCTTGGCGCGCAGCGCCCGCAATTGGTCGAGGACGTCCTGGGCAGACAGCGTGCGCAGCGGCGAATGGGTGACAGGCATGGGCCTTATCTTATTTCCGATCGCCGCTGCCGGCGATGTTGGCAGGAACTCTGCAGGCAAAAAGACCCATGCGCACACCGCGCCTCAGGACTGGGCGTCCGGTCTGGCTGCCTCAGCGCCACGCCACCGGCCGATACCCGCCGTTGCGCGGGGATCACGAGACCGATGTGGCGATTGTCGGTGGCGGTCTCACCGGCGCACTCACCGCGCTCCGGTTTGCAGAACACGGCGCGAGGGTGATCGTCGTCGAGGCCGAACGGATCGGCCTGGGCAGCACTGCGGCCAGCACCGCCCTGCTGCTGCAGGAGCCTGACGAGGACCTGGGCTCGTTGTCGAAACGCTACGGCCAGGGGCGGGCTCGGCGCATCTGGCAGATCAGCCGGCAGGCCTGCCGCGATCTCATCGACACCATCCGGCGCTTGCGGATCTCCTGCGGCCTGGTGATGCGCGACTCGCTGTACTACACGCTCGACGATGATCGCGCGCGAGCGCTGCAGCGTGAACTCCGCGCCCGTCATGCCGCAGGCTTCGGCGGACGATGGCTGGATGCCGGGGCGCTGCGCGAAGCCAGCGCGATCGATGGAGCCGGCGCGATCCAGACCACCGGCAGCGCGCAGGTCGACCCGGTGCGCGCCTGCACGGGCCTGTTCGCTGCGGCGGCGCGCAGTGGTGCGGTGATTTTCGAGCGGTCGCCAATCACCCGCATTCGGCCGGTGGGAGACGGTGTCAGGTTGTATTCGGCGCGCGGCACGATCGATGCCGCGCAGGTCGTGATTGCGACCGGTTATGCGACGCGCTCTTTCAAGCCGCTCGCGGGCCGCTTCAAAATGCGTCACACCTACGTCCTGGCCACCCACCGCGCGAGCGAGCAACAGCGACGGCAACTTGGCATCGGACCGATCATGTTATGGGATACCGCGCGTCCGTACCACTATGTGCGTTGGACGGCCGATCGCCGGCTGCTGCTGGGCGGCGCCGATCGACCGGTGAAGCCTGGCGCGCCGCGCGGCGACCGCACCGCCGCAATCCGCGAGCTCCATCAATATTTCTGCGCTCGTTTCCCGGCGCTGGATGACCTCGGCATCGATCGCACGTGGGACGGCCTGTTCGCGATGACACCCGACGGACTGCCGTACATCGGCCGGCATCGCCGGTATCCACGACACACCTTTGCGCTCGGCTACGGCGGTAACGGCATGACCTTCGCCGCGTTGGCCGCCCGAATCCTCGTCGAGCAATGGCAGGGTGTGCGCTCGCCCGATCACGACTTGTTTGCGTTCAACAGGTCGCGGTCGTAGCCGCGCGGGCCGCAGCGATCAGTCTTCCTTCCACGGGTTGTTCGCGAATACCGCGAGCTCCGTCCACAACACGCGCCGCGGCATCTCGAGTCCCGCCATGATCGTCGCCGCGATATCCCCGGCGTAGAGCTTGTTCGGGTTGTTGCGGCCGGTCTTCCCCATCCAGTCGGTCTGCACTTCCGACGGGCAAATGCAGATCACACGGATACCGTGCGGCCGCAGCTCCGCCTGCCAGCATTGCGAAATGCCGCGGATCGCCCACTTGCTGCCCGCGTACACCGTCGCGCCCTTCGCGCCTTTCATCCCCGACGTCGACGCCATGTTGACGATGTCGCCGTCGGCCTGCGCCTTCATGTGCGGCACGACGCGATTGGTGATGTCCACAGCGCCGAACACGTTGGTCGCAAACAGATCGCGCATCGCTTGCATGTCGAGCGATCCGATCTCCGCGTTGTAGCCGAACGCCGCGTTGTTGACGAGCACGTCGATGCCGCCCATCTTCGCGAGGCTCTCATCGACGACGCGCTGGTTGTCGGTGTCGGAGGCGACATCGGCGCGGATGCCATGGGCGCCGGTGGCCGCCATCGTGGATTGAATGTGGGCGTCGTGGCGGCCGGTGAACACCACCTGGTGTCCGCTGTGGCGCGCGTGTTGAACGAGGGCGGCGCCGATCCCCTGGCTACCGCCCGTGATGAGAAAGCGTCGGCTCTGCATGACGCCATTATCGCCGCGGAGCCGCCGGTGTGCTACGGATTGACGACGCAGGTGGGCGCGACGTCGCGGACCTGCTGCACGTTGAGCTGGCGCACTTCGAGGTCGACGGCTTCCTGTGTCTTGACGGTCGGCGTTTCCGTGCCGCCGACGGCTGACGAGCTTTCCGTCTTCCTGGTCTCGTGCTGTTCCACGTCCTGCTTCTTCCCGGTCACGGTGCCGGTCACTTCGACGCGCTTGCCGAGATGCGCCTGCAGATCGTCGCCGCCGATCAGCACGTACGAATTGGTGTCGCGATCGCGATCAAGCGAAGTGGCGCGCGCCGCCGCCGTCACCACGGCGCCGGGCGCCGCCGTCAGCGCAAAGCGTCCGTCGCTGCTGCTGTTGAGACACCCTTCAACGGTCACGGTGTTACCTGAAGCCTTGGCGGCGTCCTCGCTCGCGCGCTCGTTGCCGCGTGCGGCCGAGCAGCCCGCACCTGCTACCGCGAAGTTCAGCGCCGTCACCCAGATCAGAGTTCGTCGTTTCACAATGCCCCTCCCGCCTCGTCTCCAGTGCAGGAGTTGATCCAGATCAAGCACGAGCGCTTTCTGGATAAACTCATTCCGAAGTACATTGATATCCATGAGCAAATGTAATCAAACGTCTTTTCCTGCTCTGACTCGTCGTCGTTTTCTCGAGCAACTCGGCGCGGTTGGCGGCTCCTCTCTGGTTTTCAGCACGATGACGTCGTGGGATCTGATGGCGGCCGGCGCCGGCCAGAAGCCGGGCCTCACCGGCAAGCCCTCGCGATCAAAAGTCCTGATTCTCGGCGGCGGGTTGTCGGGCATGGTCGTCGGCTACGAGCTCGGCAAGCTCGGCTACGACTACCAGGTGCTCGAAGCGCGTGAGCGCGTCGGCGGCTTGCAGTGGAGCGTGCGCAAGGGCGCGGAGCACACCGAGGTCGGTCCCGGCGGCGAGCGCCAGGTCTGCACCTTCGACGAAGGCCAGTACGTGAACGTCGGCCCGTGGCGCATTCCCTACTCGCATGAAGCGGTCTTGAACTACTGCAAGGAACTGAACGTTCCGCTGCAGGTGTTCCTCAACGATTCGGACTCGAACTACTTTTACTTCGAGGGTAACTCCGCGGGCGCGCTGTCGAACAAGAAGATCCGCATGCGCGAAGTGAAGGCCGACCTCGCCGGGTCGATCAACGAATTGCTGGTCAAGGCGATCGATCAGAAGAAGCTCGACCTGCCGCTGACGGCCGAGGATCAGAAGCGCCTCACCAATTACCTGGTGGCGCAGGGCTATCTCGATACCAACACGCGCACCTACAAGGCGTTCGAAAATCGCGGCGAGGGGGATCCGTATCAGCTCGCGCAACTGCTGCAGGGCCCGTTCAGCAATCGCCTGCGCTCGGTGCCGGCCATTGAAGGCACCACCGCGGCGCCGATGTTCCAGCCGATCGGCGGCATGGATCAGATCTCCAAGGGCTTCCAGCGCAACATGGATGCGAAGCGCATCACGTTCGGCGCGGAGGTGCAGTCGGTGCTCCAGGACGACAAGGGCGTCAAGGTCACCTACCTCGAGACCAGGACCGGCAAGAAGACCGAGATCAACGCCGACTACGTCGTCGTCTGTATGCCGCTCAACCTCGTCGGGCGGATGAACATCAACCTGTCACCCGAGATCATGCAGGCGGTGAAGGAAGTGAACTACAGCAACAGCGCCAAGATGGGCCTGGCGATGAAGCGGCGCTTCTGGGAAGAGGACGACAAGATTTTCGGCGGGCACCTGTACTCGAACCTGCCGATCGGCGAGTTCTCGTATCCGTCGTACGACTACTTCATGAAGAAGGGCGTGCTGCTCGGCCTGTATTCGAACGGGCCGATTGCCAACCTCGCGGACCAGCCGGTCGCGGCGCGCATCGAGCACGTGCTCACGCACGCGAGCAAGGTGCATCCGCAGATTCGCACCGAGTTCGAGAGCGCCTACGCGGTGTGGTGGCGCAAGGTGAAGTACAACGAGGGCGGCTACGCGAGCGGCCGCAGCGCCGAACGCCGCCAGTTGCTCTCGAAGGTCGACAACCGCATCGTGCTCGGATCGGCGGCCAACACGCCGCACTCCGAACCGGACTGGCAGGAAGGGGCGATTTCGGCCGGCTGGCAGGCGCTCAAGTCGATCCACGAGCGCGCCATGCGCGGCTGAGCTGACTGGTGCCTGGCACCAACCGCGACTCCGGACCGGACCGGTGCCTGGCACCAACCGCGACTCGAGGGCTTGACGGCCACCCTGACAATATGTAAGAGTCGCCGGCCATGATGGACCGGCGGCTCCCCTCAATGTCCGTGACCGAGTCTTTGGTCATGGATCTCCTCCGCGCGCGCGATCGTTACGGGCTCGAGCTCGTCGATGCATCAAATGGCGCCCTCAAGCGCGGATCGATCTACGTGATCCTCACGCGCATGGAGGAAAAAGGCTTCGTCGATTCCTGGCAGGAGGAGAAGCCGCCCAGCACCAGCGGACTCCCGCGGCGGCGATATCGCGCCACGCCGTACGGACTCAAGGTGCACGATGCATTCGCACTGCTGCGCGATGCGCTCGCGCTTCGGCCGGCGGAGGCGCAATGAGCTTCGCCTCCGTCCTCACCGTCGTCGCCGAGCGCGTGCTCTCCGATCGCAGCCTGACCTTCATCGTCGAACCGGCGCTGGCCGATCTGCAGTACGAAAACCAGGTGGCCGGCGCGAATCAGCTCGCCGGCAACATCGCGCTGCTGCGGGCGATCGCGGGCGCGTTGCGCGACGATCTCGCGAACAACATCGGCGGCTTCCTGGCCCTGCTGATCCTGCCGGCCGGCTATTACGTGTGCCTGTGGACGATCTGTGGTGATTTCTTTTCCGCGCCGGTCGGCGTCGCCCCGGTGCTGATGGTGATCGGCTTGCTGTCGCTCGGTCCGGCGGTGGTCTGCTTCTGGCCGGAGCGGCGCGAGCGCCGCATCGTGAGCTGATCGCATCATGCCCGAACTGCACGCGCGAAAGCTGTCGAAGCACTACTCCGGCATCCGCGTCGTCAAAGATGTGGAGTTCACCGTGCGGGCCGGCGAAGTGGTGGGCTATCTCGGCCCGAATGGCTCCGGCAAGACCACCACCGCCAAGATGCTGGCGGGCCTGGTCGATCCGTCGACGGGCGTCGTGGAGTATGACGGCCGCGACATTCGCGATGACGTGATCGGTTATCGACGGCAGCTGGGATTCATTGCCGAGGAACCGTTCCTCTATCCATTTCTCTCCGGCACCGAGTACCTGCAACTGGTCGGACGTCTGCGCGAAATTCCTGAAACGCTGCTGGCGAAGAAGATCGACGGATTCCTGCAGCTGTTCGGCCTGTCGGTAGCCGCCGACCAGGCAATCGCCTCGTATTCCAAGGGCATGCGGCAGAAGATCGTCATCTCGGCCGCGCTGCTGCACGATCCGTCGGTGATCCTGTTCGACGAGCCGGAAACCGGACTCGACGTCACGACCACGTTGATGCTGCGGCATCTCGTGCGCCTGCTCGCGAGCCGGGGCAAGGCGATCCTCTACAGCTCGCACATCCTCGAAGTGGTCGAAAAGGTGTGCGATCGCGTCATCGTGCTGCACAAAGGCGCGGTCGTTGCGGACGATTCGATCGCGTCGCTGCGCATGCTGCTCGAACGCAACTCCCTCGAAGAGGTGTTCAAGCAGCTGGTGATCCGCGAAGATCCGGAAGTGATGGCGCGCGATCTCGCGGACGTGTCCGCGATGGCGGGATGACATGGCCAGCCGATCCGGCCAGTCTTCGTACGCCCTGCTGTCCCGCCACTTCCTCAGGCAGTTTCTCGAAAACGACCTGATCTCGCCGGATGCCGACCGCACGCAGTTGCTCGCGGTGGTCGGCGCGATGGGCTTCTGCCTGACGCTGTTTGCCAGCGTCTTCATGTCCTTCAACTACGTCGTGTCGCAATTCACGCCCGGCCAGGCGGCGATGCTGTCGCTCGACGACCAGTATTTCTACCTCGCGCTGGCGATGCTGGCCACTTCGCTCACCGCGTCGACCCAGTGGGATGCGCTGGCCATCGATGCGCGCGACGCGGCGATCCTCGAGCCGCTGCCGGTGCCGGCCGGCACGATCCGGCGCGCGAAGATGTCGGCGGTCGCGGCACTGGGCCTGGCCGTCGCCATCGCCGTCAACCTCATTCCGAGTTTCGTCTTCCCATGGGCGCTGGTGTATCGCTTTCGCGAGCTGCCGGCCGCGACGATGGGCGGGATGATGCTGACGCATCTCGCCACGACCATGGCGGCGGGGGTGTTCGGCTACCTGGTGGTGATCGCCATCCGCGAATGGGCGACGGCGATCCTGGGGCCGCGCGCGTTCAGGCGCGTCTCGCCGTGGCTGCAAGGCGGATTGATCGTCACGCTGGGCACGCTGCTGCTCCTCCTGCCAGGAGCGTCACACCGAATCGCGCAACGCGGTTTCGATGGCTGGCGGGCGCTGTCGCCGCCGATGTGGTTCGTTGGCATTTACGAAGTCCGCGTCGGCCGCGCGATCATCGACCTGCCGCGCGGGCGCCTGACGCCGCGCCAGGAACACAGCGATCGCATCGCCACCAACACCTACGAATCGAGACGCGACGCCTTTGCACCGCTGGCGCGACAGGCGGGGATCGCAATCGCGATCATCGCGCTGCTCGCCACCACGGGCTACCTGTGGAACGCGCGCCGATGGCCGTCGATCGGCACCGCCGCTCCGCCATCGGCACAGCGGCCGTGGAAGTGGCTCGATCGATTCGCCGGCGCCGTGCTGACGACGCATCCCGCGGAGCGGGCCGGCTTCTTCTTCACGATGGCGGCGATGTGGCGCAGCAGCACGCATCGATTGACGCTGGCCTGCGCGGCCGCGGCCGGCATCGCGATGGCGGTGGTGGCGCTGTCGGGCGCCCACCCGCAACAGCACGCCGCCTCGTCGCGACTGTTCACGATGCAGCCGTTGCTGTTCGGCGCGCTGTTGATCGCCTTTCGTCACTCCATCCGCGTGCCGGCGGAACTGCGCGCGAACTGGGGCTTCCAACTGGCGTGGCGCGGCCACGATCGCGCGTTCACGCGCGGCGCCAAGTCGGCGGCGATCATCGGCCTGGCGCTTCCCGCGACGGCGCTGCTGCTGCCGCTGGTGTGGTGGGTGATCGGCCCCGCCGGCGCGCTGCAACAGGCCGCCCTGGGCCTCGCCGGTGCGGTGGTGCTGCTCGAATTCATGCTGCTGAGTTTCGACAAGGTCCCGTTCACGTGTGCCTACCTGCCGAGCGAGAACATGAAGGCGCTCGGGCCGTTATATGTGCTGGCGTTCATGATCCTGTCGACACTGTTCGCGCGGCTCGAATATGCGGCGATCGTTCGCGGCCGCTGGATCGAGGCGCTGGTGACGCTGCTGGTGATCTATGTGGTGATTCGGATTGCCGCGAACCGCCGCTGGCGCCCCCCCACCGTCGATTTCGACGAAGGGCCGTCATCGTTCAACCGGCTCAACCTGGATTCGTAACATGAAAACCTTCCTGCAGCGCGCGACGTCACCCCCTGGAATCTTCGCGATGTTGATGGTCGCGATGCTCGCGATGCGCATCATTCCCACGTCGGCCCAGGAAGGACTGACACTGCCTGCGCCGGACGTCGACCTGCCGGCCAGCCAGGCGCCATCGGCAGTAATGGTGATCGCGGGTGGCTGCTTCTGGGACGTGCAGGGCGTGTATCAACACGTCAAGGGCGTGACCAACGCGCTCTCGGGTTACGCGGGCGGGTCCAAGGCGACCGCGCATTATGAATTGACCGGCGACGGCACCACCGGGCACGCGGAGTCGGTGCAGGTGACCTACGATCCGAAACAGGTCACCTACGGACAGCTCCTGCAGGTGTTCTTCTCGGTGGCGCACGATCCCACGCAACTCAATCGGCAGGGCCCCGACTACGGCACGCAATATCGATCGACGATCTTCGCCGCGAACCAGCAGGAGGCAGATGTCGCCAGGGGCTACATCACGCAACTGAACCGGGCGCACGCGTTCAAGAAAGCGATCGTCACGACGATTGAACTGGGACGCGAGTTCTACCCCGCCGAGGGATATCACCAGGATTTTCTCGTCCGCAATCCGACCTATCCGTACATCGTCTTCAACGACTTGCCGAAAGTCGCGAACCTCAAGCGCCTGATGCCGGGGATGTATCGGGAAGCGCCGGTGCTGGTCTCGGCGACCCGCTAGCGCGATTCGAGGTCGACGTTCAGCGCCGCCGCCAGCGCTTCGAGCGTGTACGGCTTCAACAGCAGCGTGAATTCGCCGTCGGTCATGCCGGCGGTAGCTTCCACGTATCCGGTCGTCAGCGACACCGGCAGGTCCGGATAGCGGCGCCGCACTTCGCGCGCCAACTGCAGGCCGCTGACCCCGCCGGGCATCATCACATCCGACAACATGCCGTCGATGGCGCGTTCGTTGGCGAGCGCGCCCAGTGCCGCCTCGGCGCTCGACACGTGAATCACCGAGAAACCGAGCGACGCGAGCATCTCCTTGGTCAGCGACGAGACTTCGCGATCGTCTTCGACGAGCAACAGCAGGCCGCGACGATGGGGATCGCTCTTCGGCATCGCCACCGGCTTGCTGACCTCCTCGTCTGGAGCTGTCTCCGGCAACGTGGCCGATCGCGGCAACAGCAAGGTAACCACGGTCCCGGCGCCCGGCTCGCTGGCGATCGACACCGTGCCGCCGGATTGCTGCGCGAAGCCGTAGACCTGCGGCAGTCCCAGGCCTGAGCCCTTGCTGACGTCCTTGGTGGTGAAGAACGGCTCGAACGCACGCGCCAGGACCTGCTCCGGCATGCCGGAGCCGGTATCGGCCACCGTCAACTGGACGCACTCGCGGCTCGTGCCGTCCTCGTTCCGATGGCTGACGTTTGCGGCGCGGATCGTGATGGTCCCGCCGTCGGACATGGCGTCGCGCGCGTTCACGCACAGGTTCAGGATCGCCAGTTCCATTTCACCGGTATCGACTTCGACCGGCCACAGGTCGTCGGCGACGACGATCTCGACGGTGATGTGACCGCCGAGCGCGCCGTCGAACATCTCGCGCATGCCGTTGAGGTGCGACTTCACGTCGATCGATTCCGGATTGACCGGCCGGCGTCTCGAGAAGGCGAGCAGGTGCCGGGTCAGTCCCGTGCCGCGCGTCACCGCGCGCCGCATGCCGTCGAGCGTGCGTTGCCGTTGCGCCGGCGTGATGTCGCGTTCGAGCAACTGGACGCCGGTGGCGAACACGGCGAGCAGGTTGTTGAAGTCGTGGGCGACGCCGCCGGTCAGCTGGCCGATCGACTCCATCTTCTGCGCGTGCCTCAGCGCGCGCTCCGCCTTGCTGCGTTCGTCGAGCGCGTCGCTGACCCTGCGCTCGAGGGTTTCATTCAAGTGCAGCAGGCTGGCTTCGCTGTCGCGCAAGGCGCGCTCGGAGAGGATGCGCGAGGTCGTTTCGTGGCAGGCGCAAAACATGCCGGCGACCCTGCCGCTCTCATCGCGAACCGGCGAATAGGAAAACGTGAACCACGTCTGCTCGTCGTAGCCCTTGCGGTTCATCAGCAACGGCAGGTCTTCGCGATAGGTCGAGCGGCCGCTCATCGCGGCGTCGATCAGCGGGCTGATGTCCGGCCAGATCTCCGCCCAGATGTCGTGGAAGCGGCGTCCCAGGGCGCGCGGATGTTTTTCACCGAGGATCTCCGCGTAGGGATCGTTGTAGAGGAAACCGAGCTCCGTTCCCCACGCCACGAACATCGGGAACTGCGACTGCAGCAGCAAGCTGACGACGGCGCGCAGCGACCCCGGCCACGTGTCGGGCGGGCCCAGCGGTGACGTGGACCAATCCTGGCCCCGCATCAACTCCCCAACGCGCCCGCCGCCGGAGAGAAAATTGTGCATCGTTAGAACTGAAACAGCCTGGTGACCTTGACGACGAAGGCGCGATTTCGCAGCCCGGGATATCCAGGCACGGTGGTGTCGCGTTCGTCAGTGTAAACCAGAAACAATTCACTCCCCGGCTGGTATTCCCATCGATAGCGGAGGTTGCTACTGAACAGCTTGTCCGCGGACGAGTACTGCACCAGCGCGCTGATAAAGCGGCGCGGTGAAAACCCGTAGTCAGTGCGCGAACGGTAAACCTGCGAGTTGAACGAGCCGCCCGGCAACGACACGCGGTTCACGGTAAAGCTGGGTTCGAGCGACCATTGCTTGAGGATCGCGAAACGGCCGCTCGAGTAGGTCAGCGACGTCAGGTGGCCGTCGTAGAACTCTCCGGTCTGCAGCGCCAGGCTGCCCGACAAGCGGCGCTGTTGCCCGAACCCGTAGGTGGCGACGAGGTCCTTGAAGCCGTACGCGCCTTTCGGAATCGTGTGACCCGGCGAGACCGTGAACGGACGCGACAGCGCTTCGTAATGGTCGGTCGCAACGACGGCGATCAGGTCGCTGTTCTGCAATTCGGTGAGGAAGCGCCCCGCCACGTTACGGGTCTCGAGAAAGCCGCCGCCGTTGTCCAGGTACTCGAAGGTGCCTTCCCACGTGTACTTGCGGACCCGCCGGCTGCGCGCCGGCCGCGGGCTGAATCGCGCCGAGGCAAACGAGCGGCTGAAGTTGGTGCGATTGGTGAAGCCGACCTCGGGGGCGTAGTTCGCGCCCACCTTCAGGTAATCGAGCCGCATCCCGTAGCGATCGGGCGCGTAGTCGAAGCGGCCCGTATAGCTGCGATTGTCGGTGGTGCGGCCTTCGGTATTCGACTGCGCGAAGTAACCACTCGTCGTCAGGTCGTTGAAGAACGAGAACGTGCCGTCCACGCCGAAGGCGGTGTTCGACTGGCCGCGCACCAGCACCGATTGCGAACGATTCGTGAGCATCGCGCCGATCACGCTGCGTCGCAGCACATCGCGCCGCACGCGCAGCACCGTGAAATTGGTGGACGGCGTCTTGCTGAGATCCTCGTCGCCGGTCTGCAGGTTGAGCGCGCCGATGGTGGTGCGGCCGATCTTGCCGGTGATTCGGCCGCCGACGTCGATCGGAATCACCGCGCCGGAATTGAGGCCGATGCGGCGGCTGTAGAACAACTGCGGTGCGCCGACCGAGGGATTGGTGTTGCCGCCGCTGCCAAATCCCAGCTGCACGCCGCTGCCGCCTCCGCCAGTGCTGTTGCGGCCGAAGTCAAACGTGCCGCGGCTCTCGAGAAAGAAATCGCGCTTCTCGGGAAACTGCAGTTGGAAGCGCGTCAGGTTGAGCTGTTGTTCGTCGACTTCCACCTGCGCGAAGTCGGTGCGGACCGTCACATCCGCGGTGAGGTTGGCCGTGATGCCGTACTTCAAGTCGCCGCCCCATCCCGTGGTGATGTCGTTACTCACCGGCGGCTTCGCAATGCGATCGGAACTGTCGTTCAACGACAGGTACGGCTTCACCTGGACGTTGGCGCTCGGCGCCGGGAGATCCAGCCCCACCAGCGTCGCCGCCTGCGAAATGCGAAACACGCTGTTCGGACCGCCATTGCCGGCGGGCAGCGCCGTCAGGTGCGCCCATTCGTTCTTGCGGCGGATCGATCGACGCATCTGGATGCCCCACACCTGGTCCTGCCCCGACGCATAGCGAAGGGACTTGAACGGGATCGCCATCTCGGTGGTCCAGCCGCCGTCGAAGCGGCCGGGGCGCACGTTCCACACCGGGTTCCAATCCGCATTGGGATTGCCCTCGTCGGTGACGAGTTGATCGGTAAATCCGCCGAGCGGGTTGGTGTAGAAGTTGTAGCCGTTGCGGCGATCGTGAAACGTATCGAGCAACACGCCGAACATGTCGTTCTGCCGCAACTGACTGGTGTCGCGGCGCAGCTCGTTGGCGATCCACTTGTTCGGCGGCGCGGAGTCGTACAACTTGGCGGACACGTAGATGAAGTTGTCGTCGTAGCTGACCCACGCTTCGGTGCGCTCGGACACCGGCTTGCCGTTCGCGGGCACCGTCTGGAGGAAGCCGTCGATGGGCTGGTTCTCGCGATAAACGGCCTCGTCCAGCTTGCCGTCGATCGTCAACGGCGCGCTCAGACGAATCGCGCGCACGACCACGCGGCCGTTGGCGCGGACGATGGTGGCGGGCGCGACCGGCGCGGGTGGATCGACCACGGGGCCGCTCGCAGCAGGAACTCTCGGCGCTTGCGCTGATGCGATCGCCGGAACCAGGCCAAGGGCGGCAACCATGACGACCGCCCAACTCAATTGTTTAAATTTTGACATCACGTGAAGCCCTACATTCTACCCTCCGCTCTCAGTGCGCACCTCGCACGGCTTCATTGAGATGTCTCCGGTTGTCATTCACCTCTTGGTTGTGGCCGCCTTGGCTGCGTCGGCCTCGGCGAGTCTCCTCTCCAATCGATCGATGCGCGTCTCGGACGTCAGCTCGGGCAGGTGCGGCACCCTGGTCAGATCGACACCGGTATGCTCGGCGATCGCGATCACACTGCGCAGGATCGCCGTCAGCTCCTGCTCGGCGAGCATGTCAACCTGCAAGTCGAGCTTCGCCCGCCGATCCGCTTCGCGCGTCATGTGGTCTTGTGCCGCCAGGACGAACGACGTGAGCAGGATCGCTTCGAGCGACACCACCAGCGTCAGGAACGTGAACGGATATGGATCGAACGGGTGCGGCGACCATCGATTGAAGCCGACCCAGAACGCAAACCAGATCGCGTGCACGATCGCGAACGAGGGACGCCCCGCCCACGCGGCCAACCGATCAATCGCGCTTTCAATCCTGGTGCGCCGCCGTCGCTCGCGTTCTTCGATTCGCGACACCGCTGCCACATTGCGCGCGACCTGGTCGTCAGCAGTGCTGGAGGTCATCGTGGTCGCGCCAGTCGCGCAATCGTCTTGAGGTCCTTCACGAACTGCTTGCGCGCTTCGGCCCGCGACGCTGAGTCGGGCGCTCGAAGGATCGATGAGGGATGCACGGTGAGGGTCACGACCTCCGCGAGCGGTGATGGAAAGACCTTGGCGCGGTCACGGGTGACCCTGGCCTTCGGCAGGATCTGCGACGCCGCCGTCGCGCCCAGCGCCACCAGGACGCGCGGCTTGACGATCGCGATTTCGGAATCCAGCCACAGGCGGCAGGCCAGGATCTCTTCGTAGTTGGGACGCTCATGAAGGCGCCGCTTCCCGCCCTCACGCCATCTGAAATGCTTGACGGCGTTGGTTAAATAGACCGTCGCCTCGTCGATGCCGGCTTGCGCCAACGACTCGCGCAACAGCCGGCCAGCTGGACCGACGAACGGTTCGCCTTCGCGGTCCTCGATGTCACCCGGCTGTTCCCCGACGAACATGATCGCGGCATCGCGCGGACCCTCGCCAAACACGGTCTGGGTCGCGCGTTTCCACAGGTCGCACCGCCGGCACACCTCAGCCGCGCGCTCGACCGACTTCAGACTCCTCGACCTCGTCGCCACGCCGCTCGAAATGCAAATGCTGAGCCGATTCGGTCAGTGGGTGGTACGCAACGTGCTGCTCGCTATCTCTTGATGGACATCAACGCCGTTATTGGCGGATACCTTCGCGATCTCGCATTCGCGCAGTCATCGCAGCAGAAAATGTTCGGCTACAAGCGGGCCGCGTCGGCGATCTTCGGCCTCGATCAACAGCTACCTGAACTAATCGGGCCGGAAGGAACGTTACCCCGCATCTCAGGCATTGGCCCGGGCTCGACCCGGATCATCCGGGAAATCCTGGACAGAGGCGAGTCGCCGACCGTGGAGCGCGCGATCGACGAGAGCGAGAAACGCGCTGATATCGAGCGGCGGCGGCGCCTTCGCAAGCACTTCCTCAGTCGGGCCGAGGTCAACCGCATCCTTTCAGATCCGACGATGGCGGGGCCGTCTCCCGAGCAGTATCGCGGTGACCTGCAGATGCACTCCGAATGGAGTGACGGCAACCCGTCGGTCCTCGAGATCGCGGACGCCTGTCTCGAGCGCGGCTACCAATACTCGGCCGTCACCGATCACTCGTACGGATTGAAGATCGCCGGCGGCATGTCGATGGCCGAAGCCGCCGACCAGCGGCGCGCCATCAACGATGTCAACGCGCGGTTCGGCGATCGCTTCAGGCTGCTGCAAGGCGTCGAAGCCAATATCGACGCCGCCGGGCAGCTGGACCTGACCGACGATGAGGCGGCGACGTTTGACGTGGTGCTGGCCGCGCCGCACTCGAAGTTGCGGAAGGACGAGGATCAAACCGCGCGCATGCTGGGCGCACTGTCGCATCCGGCCGTGCGAATCCTCGCGCATCCGCGCGGACGAATCACCGGATCGCGCGCCGGCGTGATCGCCGATTGGGACGCGGTGTTTGCGTCAGCGGCAGAGCGAGGCATTGCGATCGAGATCGACGGCGATCCTGCGAGGCAGGACCTGGATCACACGCTGGCGGTCCGCGCGCGTGACGCGGGGTGTCTGTTCGCGCTCGACAGCGACGCGCACACCACCACGCAACTGGCGTACGCCGAGACGGCACTCGCGCATGCGCGACTCGCCGAGATCCCCGCCGAACGCATCGTCAATTGCTGGCCTCTCGAGCAGTTACTGGAGTGGTTGTCAAATCCCGCCACTCAGATACCTCGTATACTGCAACGGCCAATCACCGAGGGTAGATGAAACTCAAAGAGCTCACGCTTCGCAGCCTGATCCTGGGCGCGCTGATCACGACAATCTTCACCGCCGCCAACGTCTATCTCGGTCTCAAAGTTGGATTGACGTTCGCGTCATCCATTCCCGCCGCCGTCATTTCGATGGCGATCCTGAGCGCGGTCAAAGACTCGAGCATTCTCGAGAACAACATCGTCCAGACCGTGGCCTCCGCCGCGGGCACGCTCTCCGCGATCATCTTCGTGCTGCCGGGCCTGGTGATTACTGGCTGGTGGGTGGAGTTTCCGTTCTGGCAATCGTTCCTGGTCTGCTTCAGCGGTGGCGTGCTGGGTGTGCTCTTTACCATTCCACTCCGGCGCGCGCTGGTGACGACCTCGGACCTGCCGTATCCGGAAGGCGTCGCGGCCGCTGAAGTGTTGCGAGTGGGCTCAAGCGCGCGCGGCGAGACGAAGGACGACACCGGCGAAGCGCGACAAGGACTGACCGCGGTGATTTACGGATCGATCGCCTCCGCGGGCCTGGCGATTCTCACCGCCACGCAGATCGCCGCCGCCGAAGTGAGCGGCTTCTTCCGCCTGGGAACCGCCGCCGCATCGGGCTATGACATCGCCTGGTCGCTCGCGCTACTGGGCGCCGGCCATCTGGTTGGACTCTCGGTCGGCATCGCGATGATGGTTGGGTTTCTGATCGCGTGGGCGATCGCCGTGCCGATCCTGACCTCGATGCAGCCGCTTGCCGCCGGCATGGACTTCGCCGCCCACACCCAAACGATCTGGGCCACGCAGGTCCGCTTCATCGGCGCCGGCGCGATCGCCGTGGCGTCGATCTACACGCTGGCGCGTCTCGCCAAGCCGGTGATCGGCGGCTTCGTCAGCACGATGCGCGCCTCGACGGCCACCGCGACCGGCGACGAGCTCGATCGCGACCTGTCGATGCCCTGGATCGTGCTGTTGACGGTGATCAGCCTGGCCATCAGCGGCGCGCTCGCCTTTACGTTCGCGCGCGGGGCCGGTCTCGGCACCGACGCGGTGACGCTGACGCTGATCGCGGTGCCGTTCGTGTTGATCGTCGGCTTCCTGATCGCCGGCATCTGCGGCTATATGGCGGGACTGATTGGCGCGTCGAACAGCCCGGTATCGGGCGTCGGCATCCTGTCGATCGTGATCTGCTCGTCGATGGTGATCGCCGCGGTGACACCCACGCCGGACAATCGTCCGGCACTCGTTGCCTTCGCGCTGTTCGTGACGGCGATCGTGTTCGCATGCGCGACGATCTCGAACGACAACTTGCAGGACCTCAAGACCGGGCAACTGGTGGGCGCGTCCCCGATGCGTCAGCAGATCGCGCTGATCGTCGGCGTGGCCGCGGGCGCGGCGGTGATTCCGCCGGTGCTCAACATCCTGGCCAAGGCGTACGGATTTGCCGGCGCCGCCAACGTCGGCGTGCTGGCGCCGAATCCGTTACCGGCGCCGCAAGCGACGTTGATCTCCGCGCTCGCACGCGGCGTGATCGGCGGCAACCTCGATTGGAAGATGATCGGCATCGGCGCGCTGGTCGGCGTCGGCTTGATCCTGCTCGACACCGCACTCGGCGCCATGAAGAAGTTGAGGATTCCGCCCCTCGCGGTCGGCATCGGCATCTACCTGCCGATGTCGTCGACGTTTGCGGTGGTGGTGGGCGCGATCCTCGGCCACTGGTATGAAGGGCGGGCTCGCCGGTCCGCCTCACCGGCGCGCGCCGAGCGTTTGGGTACGCTCGTCGCGTCCGGATTGATCGTCGGCGAGAGCCTGTGGGGCGTCCTCAATGCCGGACTGATCGTGGCGTTCTCGAAAGACGCGCCGATCGCGCTGGTCGCTTCCGACTTTGCGCCCGCCCCCTGGCTCGGCTTACTCGGCTTCGTTGCCGCCGTCGCCGCCCTCTACGGGTGGATGCTCTCTACTTCCGCGGATCGGGTTTCACCACCAGCGGCTGGCTGAGCGTCTGTCCGTTCGCGCTCAAGCGAACCGTGAAGGATCCCGTCAGCATCGGAAGCTGCCGTCCGAATCCGCCACCTCCACCACCGCCGCCGCGCCCCGCCGCCGGCGGTGGCGTTTCGCGCAGATCCCAAATCCATCGATGCATGCCCGCCGACGTCGGCACTGATGCGGGCGGCCGCACCCACAGCGCCGACACCGTCTGCGGAGTCGCCGGTGCCGCCACCGGCGTGGCGCTGGAGTAGTTCCTCACCACTTTGCCGGCCGCATCGAGAATCTCGATGATCACCGGGCCGTTGGCCGGCGACTTCAAGTAGTAATCGATCGCCGCACCGACGGGCGCATTCTCCGCCTGCGGTTCATCCTTCTGCCACGGCGTGCCGTTGTCGCCGCCCTGGACAATCGCCAACGCATCGGTGGGCTTGAACAACACCGCCGCCTGCTGCGCGACCGCCGCCGTGACCTGGCGAAGCGAGCCGATGTCATCGAGCACCCAGAAGCCGCGGCCGTGCGTGGCCAGCACCGCATCATCGCCGTGGATCTCGATGTCGCGCACCGAAGTCGCCGGCAGGTTCAACTGCAGCGACTGCCAGTTGTCCCCATCGTCAAACGAGATGAACACGCCGCGTTCCGTTCCCGCGAACAACATGCCGCGACGCTTCGGATCTTCCTTGACGAAGTGCACGTAGCCATCGCGCGGCAGTCCGCGCGCGATCTCCTGCCAGGACTTTCCGAGGTCGCGCGTGCGGAAGATATGCGGCGCGAAGTCGTCGAGCTGATGACGATCGACCGCGGCATAGGCTTCGTCGCTGTTGAAATGCGACGCCTCCATCATCGTCACGCGGCTCCAGGAGTTGAGCGCGGCCGGCGTCACGTTGACCCACTTGCCGCCGTCGTCCGTCGACACCTGGATCACGCCGTCGTCGCTGCCGATCCACAGCAATGGCTTGGCGACCGGTGACGGCGCGATCGTGTAGACGACGCCGCGGCGGCCGTTGCGATCGGTCATCTGCGCCGTGGTGGGATCGAGCGTGGGGGGCGTGCCCGGCTCGGTGCGTGTCAGATCTTCGGAGATGCGCGTCCAATTTGCGCCGCCGTCCGTCGTCTTGTAGACGTATTGATTCGCGTAATACAGCGCGTGCGGATCCGCCTTCGAGAACACGAGCGGTTGCGTCCAATCTTCGCGGGCCTTCTCGGGTCCGGCCGGCGGAGGAACCTGCTGCGCGCTGCCGTTCACATCGAGACGACACGAGGAGACGGTACCGCCGAACAACTTCTCGGGATCGTTGGGATCGGCGGCGGTATAGCCGCTCTCGCCACCCGCACACGCGCCCTGCCAGTCGCGCGTCGAGAGCGTCGCGGTGAAACTGCGCGATCGCACCCATACGGCGCCGCTGTCCTGCTGCGCACCGGTGGCGATCCACGGGAACGCGTTGGTCACCGACACGTGATACAGCTGCGCGGTCGGCTGGTTGTACCAGGAGCTCCACTCGGGCGTGTCAGCCGTGCCGTTCATGGTCACCACCGAGCCTTGATCGCTGGCGACGATCATCACGTTCGGATCCGACGGCGCGATCCACAACTGGTGATAGTCATCGCCGCCCGGCGAGCCGCGCACGGCGAAGGTGCCAAAGGTCTTGCCAGCATCCTTCGACTTCTGGATGCCGACGTTCGGAACAAAGACGATGTCGGGGTTGGTCGGATCGACGACGACTTTTTCGAAATACCAGCCGCGGCCCCAGACGCGCGTGTCGTCGGTGGTCTTCACCCACGTCGCGCCGGCGTCGTCCGATCGATACAGTCCGCCTTCTTTCGCATCGATGACGGCGTAGATGCGGCTGGGATTGCTCGGCGCGATCGCCAGTCCGCTGCGGCCGAACCCCTCGGTCGGCAGTCCGGTCGTCAACTGCGTCCACGTGGCACCGGCGTCAGTGGATTTATAGATGCCGCCGCCAGGACTGTTCGAGGGAGCGTAGGTGTACCAAGGCGTACGGCGCGTCGCCCACAAGCTCGCATAGACGATGCGTGAGTTGACGGGATCGATCGCCACGTCCACGGCGCCGGTGTTGTTGTCCTTGAAGAGCGACTTGGTCCACGTCTTGCCGCCGTCGGTGGTCTTGAAGATGCCGCGATCGGGCCGGGCCGCATAGAGGTCGCCGATCGCCGCGACGTAGGCCACGTCGGCGTTCTTCGGATCGATCGCGATGCGGCCGATGTGCTGCGTGAGATCGAGACCGACATGCGTCCACGTCTTGCCGGCATCAGTCGTCTTGTAGACGCCGTTGCCGTAGCCGTTTGAATCGCGCAGGGTCGATTCACCGGTGCCGACATAGACGACGTCAGGGCTGCTGGGCGAGACGGCGAGCGCGCCGATCGACGCGACGGGTTGGCCATCGAAGACCGGCAGCCACGTGCGGCCGGCGTTAATCGTCTTCCAGACGCCGCCGTTGACGTGACCGAAGTAGAACTCGTAGGGCCGGCCAGGCACGCCGCTGACCGCATCGACGCGGCCGCCGCGGAAGGGACCAATCATGCGCCAGTGGAGGCCGCTATAGAGACCGGGGTCGACGCCGGCCTGTTGACCCGACGTGGTGATGTTGAATGAAGAAACGATTGCTGTCGCGCAAACCAGGAGAAAAAGACGGGTGTAACGAATCATTCGCGTACCTCTCGCAATGCGAGAGTCTACACCCGTGCGGCTACAGCACCGACAGCATCATCAGCCCCACATGCAGCATCGTCATCAAGACGACTTGCACGAGTTGCGTCACCGGTCCCGCGAAGAACACCCCTGAAGCCAGGGTCAACATGATCAGTCCCTTCATACCGTCTCCATACTTCGCTAATGCCGATGCGTTGACGCCGGTCAGCCGCCCGGTCCCGATGTCGCGAAGGACAACGGCCTCGATACCGTTGACGCCGTCGACACAGGCAACCTCCGCGCCGCTCACGACCGAAACCTGACCCGGCGCCCAGGCGCCGGCCTGGCGAAGCGAGTGCCGAAGGTGCCGTGTGACCTCCGCCTGCGCCTGGCGGATCACCACCAGCACACGCTTGCCCTCGCGGAGTGCGGCGATCGTCGCGCCAATCGCCGCCTCGTCCGCGCCGACAATGACCAGATCGACCGTTCGCGTCATGGCTTCCTCACCGGCCCGCTGAGCGTTCGCAGGAATGCTTCGAGCTGATTCAATTCAACCGGCTTGAGCCGCAACGGCTTGAGTTCCGAGTGTCCAGCCGGCGCCACCGGCGCCCGGTTGTAGTGATCGAGAACTTCTTTCAGCGTCGCGAACTGCCCCGCGTCCATGTAGGGAGCCCGCTCGGCGACATTGCGAAGCGACGGCACCTTGTAGGCGCGCTGCAGCACGTGATCGTCGGTCACGAGGTAGTCGAGCTCCGCGCAGCGATTCGGCGCATCGCTCCAGCGGCTCTTGCAGTTGAACTCGTCTTTCACCACGGACGCGGCGCCGGTCAAGCGGCCGTCGTCGATCGGCAATTCGGGACGTCCCGGCACGCCGGTGTTGTGGAACTCGTTGTTCGTGAACAACGGTCCGTTGTGGCACTGCGTGCAGTTTGCCTTGCCGACGAACAGCTTGAGTCCGGCGACTTCGTCGCTCGAGAAGATGCCGGCGGCGCCCTGGCCACTGGTCACCGCATCAACGTAGCGATCGAACCGCGATGGGCCGAATTCAATACGCCGTTCAAAGGCGGCGATCGCCTTGCCGATGTTGACGAACACCCGCGTGATCGCCTCGAGGCCGGTCGACAGATCGGGAAACGGGCCGAACACGTTCTCGTAGTCCGCTCGATAGTGGTCCGCGATCACCCGCGCGTATTGTGCGCGCGTGCCGCCATGCTCCACCTTGCTCTCGAGCGGACCGAGCGCCTGCGCCCAGAGGCTGTCCTTGCGGCCGTCCCAGAACAGGAAGGGCGCACGGGACGTCGCTGCCACCGGCATCGTCCGCTTCCCCGTGACGCCGACCCCATGGCCGAGCGGCGTGCCATCCTGGAAGTTGCGGTCCGGCTGGTGGCAGGTGCCACAGGCCACCTTGCCATCGGCGCTGAGCCGCGTGTCGAAGAACAGGCGTTCACCGAGTTGCGCCGCGCGCGGATTGTCCGCGACGCGGTTGGTGGGATCGGCCGGCACCGGTTCGAGCGCCGACAACGAGAGGGAGCGCAGCTCGTCGAGTTGTGCCGCCGACCATCCGTCCGACCCGGACGCAATGGCGGCGACGTTCACCCCGAGCAACACGAGCGCGCTCAACACCAGGAATCGATTGGCAGCCATGTTGATCCTCGCAACCATCACACGCTCAGGTTGAACGTGACGGTGTCGGTGCCGCGTTCAGAACTGATCGTGACCTTGAACTCCCACCAGCCGCCCATGTTGAAGCGCACGCCCTCGATCTCGTAGACGCCACCGTCGAGGGCGTTGGTCATGCGCGGGCGCGTCGGCAGGCCGTGACCGTGCTGCGGCATGCCGCCGTCGATCGTCATCGAGGCGCCGATGATGGAGCGGCCGTTGCGATCGGTCAGCGAGACGCGGACCGTCTGCATCTGCCGCGGGCGAATCGCGCGCGAGGGCTCGAGGGTCGCGAGGTAGAGGCCGTTGGCCGAGGTGCGCGGACCGAGTCCAAATTCGCTGGCCGCGGGCCGTTTGGCTCCGGTCCCAAGCAGCATCATCGCGGAGCTGCAGGCGGTGGTCACGATCACGGCCGCCGCAATCAGGGCCAGCGCGGCGAGGCGCCGGTTGCGCGACGAGGCGCGGCGCGAAAGGATCCTGGCCAGTTGTTTCAGTTCCGGGTTGGCGGTCGAATTAAGCTGTAGCGTCGTCATCGGGTGCTCCGTAAGTGGTGCCGGCGGGAATCGCCTGCAACGCTTGTGAAGATACCGACCGGGCCCAGGTGGGCGATTGAACGAGGGAGTCGAAGTTCTTGAATAAACCTGCTGTTTCGCCGGACCAGCCCAAGAATCGATGGCTCACGGAGCCGCACTGGTACCTCTGGGACGGGGGGTTCTTCCTGGTGGGCCGCGGAGAGGGCGTGGTGCCGCCTCATTCGCATCACGCGATTCAAATTGCGATTGGCATCGACGGCGAGCCGAGCATCCAGGGCGAGGATGGCGACTGGCGCACCGGCCGCGGCTTCATCGTCCGGCCGGACGCCCTGCACTCCTACAAGCCGAATGGCTCACTGGTCGCGATGGTGCTCGTCGATCCGGAGTCGGCGGAGGGCGTGTGGCTGAAGACGTCGCTGCGCGATGACATCACGTTCGTGCCGGACGCGCGCCTGGCCGGCTGCATCGCCGAGTTCCGCCGGCACGTCGATCAACCCTTCGACAGCCTGGGCGTGCCCGAACTGATCGGCCACTGCCTGCAATCACTGTCAGCGGGTGTCCCGCCAAGCCGCAAGCTGGATGAGCGGGTCACCCGTGTGCTGGCGATGATCCGGGGATCCGACGAACTGAGGATTTCGATCGAGGACGCGGCGGCGAAGGCGTTTCTTTCTCCGAGCCGCTTCGCGCATCTCTTCAAACAGCAGGTGGGACTCCCGTTTCGCCATTACATGTTGTGGCGGAAGCTGACGCGCGCCATGTTGGTGATTGGACGCGGAGAGACGATTTCGACGGCGGCGCACGAAGCCGATTTCTCGGATGCCGCGCATCTCACGCGCACGTTCTATCAAATGGTCGGTCTGCCCCCCTCCGCGCTGATGCGCGGGCAGTTTTTCGAGATCCAGCCACCCTTCGAAGTTGTAACGCACGACCAGTCATGATTTTCGCTACGATTGGCGGCATGTCAGTCAGGCACATCATGAGGATGCGGCCATCCGTGGTTGGCCTGGCGGCACTGGCCGTTGGACTGAGTTGCGCGATCGGGCTCGCGCAGTCGGCACCCGTGACGATCGGCGCCGCGATTGCCGCCGCCGAACGCGATTTGCCGGGCGTCGCCGAAGCCACGGCCCGTGCCACGGCGTCGTCGGAAGCCGTTCGTGAATCGAAGGCCGCCTACCTGCCCCGCCTCGATGCCCTGTGGCAGTTGAATCGCGCCAGCCGCAACAACGTCTTTGGGTTGCTGCTGCCGCAGAGCATCGTGCCCGCGATCTCTGGGCCGGTGCTGGGCACCGACACGTTCGAAAGCGCGTGGGGCAGCGCCGCCGGGTTGCTGTTCTCCGCAGAGGTGTTTGATTTCGGCCGCCGCGCGGCAACCGTGGGCGCGGCACGCGCGCAAGCCACGGCCGGCGACGCGCAATCACGCCTGGAGAAATTGAATGCCGGCGTGGCCGTGGCCGACGCTTACTTGACGGCGCTCGGCGCGCAACAGACCGTGGTCGCCGCCCGCGCGAACGTGTCCCGCCTCGAGACGCTGCAAGGCACCGTCAAGGCGCAGGTCGATGCCGAGTTGAAACCGGGAGCCGATCAATCGCGGATTTCGGCAGAGTTGGCAGGCGCCCGCAACCGGCTCCTGACCGCAGAGCAAGTCCTGTCGCTCGCGCGATTGACGATCGCGGAGGCCATGGGACGCGCCGATCTCGATGTGACATTGGATCCGGGCAGCATGCTCTCCACCCAACCCGCGCTGCCGGGCCGAATCATCGCGCCGATCACCGATCACCCTGCCGTGGTCGCCGCGGCCGAGCTGTCGAAGGCCGCCGATCTCAAGCGCGAGGCGACGCGGCTCTCGTTTCGGCCGCGGCTGTTCTTCAACGGGGCGCTGGCCGCGCGGGCGAGCGGCGCCAACGTCGATGGCACCCTCGATGGCGCACACGGCCTGTGGCCCGACGTCCCGAACTGGGCCGCGGGACTGACCGTCTCATTCCCGTTTCTCGACTTCTCGATCAATCGCGCGCGGCTCGCCATCGACACCGCTGAAGCCGCGGCGTCGCAGGCGCACCTGCAAGGCGTGACTCAGCGACAACAGGTTGAGATTCGGCGCGCCGAAGTGCTGCTCGATGTGTCGATGCGCATGGCCGCCAACATCCCGGCGCAACTGTCAGCGGCGCGGCAGGCCGACGCGCAGGCGCGCGCCCGTTACGATGCGGGACTGACCAGCATTCTCGAAGTGGCCGACGCACAACGATTGCTCGCGCAGGCCGAGAGTGAAGAAGCCCTGGCATCCCTGGCCGTGTGGCGTGCGCGGCTGGCGCTGGCCGCCGCCCACGGCGATCTCGCGCCGTTTGTGGCCGAGGCCGCGAACCCGTCCGGCCTTCGCGTCACACCCTGATCATGCGATTCACCCTCGCGGCACTCTCTCGTCCCATCACCGTCATCGTGGCGGTTCTCGGCCTTGCGGTCGCCGCCGGCCTCGCGGTCCGCCGCATGCCGGTCGACATCTTCCCTACCGTCGGCGATCCCGCTGTCTACGTGGCGCAGCCCTATGGAGGCATGGACCCGGCGCAGATGGACGGGTTTCTCACCTACTACTACGAGTACCACTTCCTCTACATCTCGGGCATCGAACACATCGAGTCGAAGAGCATCCAGGGCGTGGCGCTGCTGAAGCTGGTGTTTCATCCCGGCACGGACATGAACCAGGCGATGGCGCAAGTGGTGGGCTACGTCAATCGCGCGCGCGCGTTCATGCCGCCTGGCGCGGTGCCGCCATTCATCACGCGCTTTGACGCGGGCAGCGTGCCGATCGGCCAGTTGGTCTTCAGCAGTCCAACGCGGCTACCCGCGGAAATGCAGGACATCGCACTGAACCGCGTCCGGCCGTTGTTTGCGACGCTGCCTGGCGTGTCCGCTCCGCCGCCGTTCGGCGGCAACCAGCGCACCATCGTGGTCCGTCTCGATCCGGAACGATTGCAGTCGTATCGCGTCTCCCCCGAAGAAGCGATCGCCGCCGTGAATCGCGCCACCGTCGTCACGCCTTCCGGCAACGTTCGCATCGGCGACCTGAACCGCATCGCCACCACCAACGCCACCCTCGGCGGCAATCTGTCCGAGTTGCTCGAAGCACCGGTGAGGGTTGGCTCGGGCAACACGGTGTACCTGCGCGATATTGGCGTCGTCGAAAACGGCACCGACATCGTTTCGAGCTACGCACACGTCAACGGCAAGCGGACGGTCTACATCCCCGTCACCAAACGCTCGGACGCAAGCACGCTCGCGGTGATCAATGCCGTGCGCCAGAACATGGCGGCGATGAAAGCGCTGGTGCCGGAAGACGTCGATATCCGGCTCGAATTCGATCAGTCGCGCTACGTCACGACTTCGATAAACAACCTGATCACCGAGGGGGTGCTCGGAGCCGTGTTGACGGGGTTGATGGTGCTGCTGTTCCTGCGCGACTGGAAGAGCGCGCTAATCGTGGTCGCGACCATTCCCGGCGCGCTGATGGTCGCCGTCATCGGCTTGTGGTTGAGCGGCCAGACCTTGAACCTGATGACGTTGGGCGGGTTGGCGCTCGCCGTCGGCGTGCTGGTTGACGAAGCGACGGTAGCGATCGAGAACATCCACACCCAACTGGGCCGCGGCACCAGCCGCGTCGCCGCGGTGATCGCCGCGAGCCGCGTCACGTCAGTACCACGCTTGCTCGCGATGCTCGTCGTCGTCGCCGTCTTCCTGCCGGCGTTCTCGCTGGTCGGCGTGCCTCGTCAACTGTTTGTGCCCTTGGCGCTGGCGGTGACAATGGCCATGGCGGCGTCGTATGTGTTGTCCAGCACATTAGTGCCGGTCCTGGCGGCGTGGTGGCTCCGCTCCCATTCCGCCACGTCGCCCGCGTACGAGCGTGCGCAGGTGCGTTATGGATCGATGCTGCGCCGCGTGTTGGCCGCGCGCGTCGTCATGGTTGCCGTATATCTGATCTTCTGCGCGGTGGTGCTGGTCGTACTGCTGCCGAGGCTTGGCGTCGAACTGTTTCCCGTCACCGGGAGCGATCAGTTGCAGATGCGGCTGCGCGCGCCGACCGGCACGAGGATCGAGCGGACCGAGCCGTTGACGGTGCGCGTCCTCGACGAGGTCAAGCAGGAAGTCGGCGCGGACAACGTGGTGATCAGCACCGCGTTCATCGGCGTCCAGCCGGCGAGCTATCCGATCAACACGATCTATCTGTGGACCTCTGGGCCGCAGGAGGCCGTCCTGCTCGTGTCACTCACGCCGCAGGCCAGCCGCGACGCCGCCGGACTGCGCGAACGATTGCGCGCGCGGCTGAAGAAGAACGTTCCCGAGATGACCGTGTCGTTCGAAGCCGGCGACATCGTGTCGCAGGTCATGAGCTTCGGATCGCCGACACCGGTCGAAGTCGCCGTGCAGGGGCTCAACTTGCAGCAGGACCGCGAGCAGGCCGAGAAAACGCGAACCGCGCTCGCCACGCTGCCCTTCTTGCGCGATCTGCAAATTGCCCAGCCGCTTGATTACCCGACGGTCGACGTCACGGTCAATCGCGAGCGGGCCGGGCAGTACGGCCTCACCATGAGCAACGTGGCACGATCGCTGTTGACCGCCACGGCGTCGAGCCGCTTCGTTGAGCCGAACTACTGGCGCGACCCCGTCAGTGGCAATGCCTTCCAGATCCAGGTCGAGATTCCGCAGAACCGGATCGCCTCGACGCAGGATCTCGAACTGTTGCCGATGGTGCCAGGAGGCGCGGCGACGACGCTCGGCGACGTGGCGACGCTGGCGAACGGCGTGATGCCGGGGATGATCGAGCGCTACAACGGCCAGCGCGTGGTCAGCATGACGGCGAACCTGCATGACATCACGCTCGGGCAGGCGTTGCCGTTGATCAGAAAGGCGATCGCCGGAGCCGGTGACATTCCGCGTGGCGTCACCGTCGCGGTACGCGGGCAGGCCCCGGTCCTCGAACAAACCGTCGTGGCGCTCCGCATGGGCCTTGGACTATCGGTGCTCGCGATCGCCTTGTTGCTGACTGCCTACTTTCAATCCGTGCGACTGACGTTCGCCGTGCTGGCGGCGGTGCCGGCCGCGCTGTCCGGCGTCGTGACCATGTTGTGGATCACCGGCACGTCGCTCAACGTGCAGTCGTTTGTCGGGGCCACCATGGCCACCGGTATCGGCGTCGCGAACGCGATCCTGCTGGTGTCATTCGCCGAGGCGGCCCGCCTGGGCGGCGAGTCGAGCCTGCAGGCCGCGGCGACCGGCAGCGTCGGCCGCCTGCGAGCGGTGATGATGACCGCCGCCGCCATGACCATCGGCATGGTGCCGATGGCGCTCGGTCTCGGCGACGGCGGCGCGCAAGCGGCGCCACTCGGCCGTGCCGTGATCGGCGGATTGATCGCGGCGACCGCGGCCACGCTGTTGTTCGTCCCGGCCGTCTACGCCATGCTGCAGGCATCGGCGTCAACCGGATCGGCGTCACTCAATCCATCGGATGTTACGAATGATCATGCGTCTTCCTAAATACGCCGCCCTAGGCGTCGTCCTGTCGTTGTTGGTGCCGGCGTCGATGGCCCGGGCGCAGACGATCGACACGGCGACCGTGACGCGCCGCACCGATCAACGCGTGGTGCCGCTGCCGGGAGAGCTGACGCCGTTCCAGGCCTCCGCGCTGTCCGCGCGGGTCAGCGGATTCGTGGAGCGCGTGATGGTGGATCGCGGCACCTCGGTGAAGCAGGGGCAAGTGCTCGCCACGCTCGCCGTGCCGGAGCTGGCCGCGCAGGCTGCGGAAGCGCGCTCGCAAGTCCTGCTTGCCGAATCGCGGAAGGCGGAAGCCGAATCGAAAGTCGCAACCGCGGTATCGACTCTCGAGCGAATGACGCGTGCGGCGGCCACTCCCGGAACGGTCGCCGGACTCGACATGGTCCGCGCCGAAGCAGACGTGGTCGCCGCGAAGGCCGCGTTGCAAACACAGGTGCAGGGCGTCGAAGGAGCCAAGGCCGCGCTGAACGCGATGCTGGCGCTCGAGGAATACCGCTCGATCGTGGCGCCGTTTTCGGGCCGCATCATCGAGCGCCTCGTCCATCCGGGCGCGCTCGTCGGGCCGGCCACCGGCCCGCTGTTTCGTCTCGAACAGGTCTCGCGCCTGCGGTTGGTGCTGCCGGTTCCCGAGCACAGCATCGGCGTGATTGCGATGGGACGCGTGCTCGAGTTTCGCGTCCCGGGACATCCGGGGAAGACCTTCACGGCGAAGCTGGCGCGCAGCGCCGGCTCTCTCGATCCGAAGACGCGGACGATGGCGGTCGAGGCAGATGTCGACAATGCAGCGGGCCTGCTGGCGCCGGGGATGTTCCCTGAAGTGTCGTGGCCGATCGCACGCGAGAGCGCTGCGTTGCTCGTGCCGGCCACGGCGATCGTCACCACGACGGAGCGGACCTTTGTCATCCGGGTGACGAATGGCAAGGCGGAATGGGTGACGGTCAAGAAAGGCGCCGCCGCCGGAGATCTGGTGGAAGTTGCGGGCAATCTGAAGGCCGGCGACGTCGTGGTGAAGCGGGCCACCGACGAGATTCGCGACGGGTCTCCCCTGAATCGCGCCGCGAGGTAGAATTCGCATCACTCAAGGAGTGCCTGGATGTTGAAGATGAGATCCGCGTTGCTCGCGTCGATCGTCCTGGTTGCGAGTGGCGCGTTGGCGTACGCGCAGGCCAAGTCGCCGCTCGCCGAACCCAAAGTGGTATTCGTGTGCGAGCACGGCGCGGCGAAGAGTGTCATCGCGACGGCGTATTTCAACAAGCTCGCCGCCGAACGCGGCCTCCCCTATCGCGCCACCTTCCGAGGCACGTCGCCGCAAGAAGCGTTGTCGGTGCGCGCGGTGGCGGGGCTCAAGGCCGACGGCGTGGCGATCCCCGCCGGCGTGCCAACCGCGATTGGCGATGCGGACATCACGGGCGCGACGCACATCTTCGCGATCGGCTGCACGTTGCCCGCGGCGGCCGTGTCGTCCGGCAAGTCACAGGACTGGTCGGATGTTCCTGACGATCAGGGCTACGAGGCGCAGCGCGATGCCATCGTGAAGCACGTCAACGCGTTACTCGCCGATCTTTCCAAACGCCCGAAGCAGTAGCAGGTCGTAGGCGATCTTCAACGTGCCGGCGATGAAGAACGGCACGGCGATCAACGCCGGCCGCGCGAACAGCATCCCGGCAAACACCGGACTGATCGCGGCGCCCAACGTGCGCGCCACGCCGGTGACGCCGGCGGCAGCGGCGCGCTCCTCGGGCACGACCACCGCCATGGTGTAGGACTGGCGCGTCGGCACGTCCATCTGGCTGATGCTGAAGCGCAGCAACAACATCAGCGTGGCGAGCGGCAGCGTCGGCATCAACGGAATCAGCATCAACAACACGTTCGACGGCAAGTGCGTCACGACCATGGTATTGATCAGGCCGATGCGGCCGGCGAGGCGCGAAGCGACGAGGGCGGACAGCCCGGCGAAGATGTTGGCGGCAAAGAACAGGCTGCCGAGCGTTTGGGGATCGACACCGAACCGCAGATAGAACCAATAGGCCGCGAAACTCTGGACCACGAAGCCGCCGCCGAAGGAATCGAGCGCGAAGAGCGCCGACAAGCGCAGCACCACGCCGTGCGAACGGTGCAGCCCGGAGAATCGCGCGAACATCGAGGCATGGCGTGATGGCGCGGCGCGCGGCGCTTCCACGGCGGTCGACGCGGCCCGGAACATCAGCGCCAGCACCGCGCCGAGGGCGGCGTAGACGATCAGCACCGACCGGTAACTGTCGATCGCGGCCCAGGCATGATTCTGCAGGGATTGCGTCAGGAACCCGGCGGCCAGCGCCCCGAGCGCCGTCGCGATCGAACCGCCGAGGGTGTACCACGCGAACACGTCGGTGCGCGCGCGGTCGGGCACGACCTGCGACAGCGCGGCCTGCTCGATCGACAGGAACGGCCCCACTTCCTGTCCGCTCGGACTAATCACGCCGATCGTGCCGGCGATCACCAGCAGCCACAACTCGCGCGTGAACGCGAAGGCGATGCCTGACGCCGCCATCAACGCGGCGCCGATCAGCAGCATGCGGCGGCGCCCCATCCGGTCGGCGCGTGTGGTCAGATACAGCGACACGATCGCGTCGCCCATCAGGGTCGCCGTCAGCAACAGCCCAGCTTCGGTTTCACTGAACCCGAGGCCGACGAGATACAGCACCAGGACAATGGAGAGCGCGCCGTACGCGAACAGGCGCACGAACCGCGTCGCGAAGAGAAGCCGGCCGTCCCGGGTCAACGTGCGGAGGGCGCCAATCACTGCTGCCATTCTGCCGCGAGAGGATGAGCTTTGTTCACGATTCGCGTCAGGTACAATCCAATCATGACCATCAAAGCCGTGCTCCTCTCCCTCGTGATTGCGTCACCAGCCTTCGCGCAGGCGCCGGCTCCCGCGATGCCGGCCGACTACGCCGCCGTGCTGCAAACGCTCGGGCGCCAGGGCGATTTCAAGGACGGCGTGCTGAAGGTGAACATTCCCCGCGCCGACTTGAAGGTCACCGTCGACGGCGTCGCCACGCCGACCCCGTTCGGCTTTGGCGGCTGGGTGGCGATGACGCACGGCGATCACAACATGGACGTGCTGATGGGCGACCTGGTACTCACCGAGGGCGAGGTCAACCCGGTGATGTCCGCGATTCTCGATAACGGACTCGACGTCACGGCGCTCCACAATCATTTCCTGTTCGACACGCCGCGCGTCTTTTACATGCACGTCCACGGCATGGGCGCGCCGGCCGAGCTCGCGAAGAAACTGCAGCCGGCGCTGGCGTTGATCGGCAAGACCGCTGTGCCTGCGGGAACGGGCCGCGCGATTGACGGCACGCTCGACGGCGCAGGCTTGTCGAAGACGATTGGCTTCCCCGGCGAACAGACCGGCGCCGTCTACAAGATCACGATCGGGCGCAGCGACATCACGATGAAGGAAATGGGCGCGACGATCAACGCGCGCATGGGACTGAATACCTGGGCGGCGTTTTACGGCGCCGATGCCGACGCGGTCGTGGCCGGCGACGTCGCCATGCTCGGCAGCGAAGTGACCCCGGTCCTGAAGGCCCTTCGCGCCAACGGCATCAGCATCGTCGCCATCCATCACCACATGACCGGCACGGACCCCGACATCTTCTTCCTGCACTACTGGGGTAAAGGCGACGCGCAGAAGCTGGCGCGCGGCGTCAAGGCCGCCGTCGATCTGCTCGGCAAGGGACGTTAATCGCCGATACTCTGGGACGCATGCATCACTCCCTGGTCCGACTCGCCGTCGTCATCGCCTTCCCAGTCGCGCTGGCCGCGCAAGCCGGCGCGCCGGTCGTGCCTCGCGTGCAGATTCAACCGGATGCGCTGACGTGGAATCCGGGAGGCCCCGGCATCCAGACCGCCGCGGTGCTGGGGAACCCCACTCAAGCGGGAATCTACGTGACGCGCCTGCGATTTGCGAAGGGCACGCGCATCGCGCCCCACATGCATCCCGATGAGCGTGTGGCGGTGGTGTTGTCGGGATCGATGTATTTCGGGTACGGCAACACCTTCGACGAAGCCGCGCTCGCGCACATGACGCCGGGATCGACATGGACGGAGCCGCCGAACACGGCGCACTTCGCCTTGGCGAAGGACGAAGACGTGATCATTCAGGTCGTCGGCATCGGCCCGTCGGGCAGCAAGCCGGCACCGAAATAGTGCCGGCTTCGCCCGATGTTATATAATCAGAAATTCGCGACCATGCCGGAGAGATGGCTGAGTGGTCGATAGCGGCGGTCTCGAAAACCGTTATACCTTCACGGGTATCTAGGGTTCGAATCCCTATCTCTCCGCCATTCTTACCTCGGGCCACGGTGCTACGATTGACGCGTGGCGTTGAAGCTCGGATTCCAGATCGCCATCGCCGTCGTCATCAGTGGGCTGCTGACATCGGTCCCCGCCCATGCCGAGTGCCGCACGATGTCCATGCCCGCGGGAACCGCGGTTCGCCTGGGCGTGCGTGACAGTCACGGTCGAGTGGTCAAGCCGGTGCTGGTGTTCAGCGGCACCGTGACGGCCACAGACCCCGAAAAATATACGGTCACGTTCACCATCTCCCGAGTCTGGCAGGGTGAACTGCGGCGGGAGACGACGTTCGTCGTCGCGCCAGTGATCGAGGGCGCCGGCGTCGGATCGTTCAAGACGGGATCGACGTACCTCGTGACCACCTACGCGCCGATCACGGTTTTTGGCGCCGAGGATGCGGGTGCCACCGAACTGCGTCCGGGCACGGTCGGCATCTCGTTTGGGTGCATCGACGGGCCCGTGCTCCTTGCCGAAGCGTCGAAAGAGTTGAAACGCCTCGGCCGCGGCAGACCCCCTACCCCTTAAGGGTTGATACTTCCCACGTTCATTTCTTGATGACTTCGGCCTTGCTGCCGAAGCCGACCCGCGGGCCCTTGTTGTCGCGCTCCAGCACGCGGTCCGTCGCCGCGATCGCAAAGCCGGATTCGTACATCAACTGGCCAATGCGCGCCATCTTCGGGAACAGGATCTTCTCCACCGAATCGCTGACCCGGTGGTAGTCGGGGTGCAGGCCGGTCGTGAAGAACGCCACCGGGATGCCCTTGCTCGCATAGCTGTAGTGATCGCTGCGCGTGTAGACGCCTTCCGGATCCGCTGGATCGTTCATCTCGTAGTCGAGCGCCAATGGCCTGGTCATCGCCTGGTTGGACTGCACGATCACGTTGTGCAGGTCGGTGCTGATGCGATCGTCGCCGACCAGGAACACCGAGTTGGTGTAGTCGCCCTCGAGGTCGTCGCAGTCGTCGCGGCCGACCATGTCCATGTTGAGCACGGCCTGCACCTTGGCGAGCGGAACGATTGGGAAGTCGGCGTTGTAGCGCGAACCCAGCAGGCCCGCCTCTTCGCCGACGTGCCAGATCACGACGATCGATCGCTTCGGCTTCGGCCCGGTCGCGAAGGCCCTGGCCACGCCCATCAGCGTCGCTGATCCTGAACCGTCGTCGTCCGCGCCGTTGTTGATGTAGTCACCCTTGTCGAATCGCGTTGCGTCGGTCGACGGCGCTGCGCCACCACCAAAGGGCGGACCGGCCGCCGCGGTCTTGACGGGTTTCTTGCCGGAGGCAGTCACGGCGGCAAGCGCCACCTCACTGCGGTTGCGGCAGCCGCTGTTGCTGCCCAGGTTACCGGTGCCGGCTTGTGAGTAGCCGTTGTGATCGAGGTGCGCGCCGTACATGACGTAGGTGTCCTTCAGCGCCGGATCCGAGCCTTCGATCATGCCGACGACGTTGTGCGCCAGTTGCTGGCTGACCACTTCGAACGTGTTGTCGACCTGTACGGTGACCTTCGCGTTGATCGCGAACGGCGTCATCGCGCCGCCCTTGCTCGCCAACGCCTTGAGGTCCGCGTATTTTGTCGGCGAAGCCGACAGCAGGAATTCGAAAAAGTCTTCGTCACCGGTGAAGTTCGGCGTCACCGGCAATTGCACGTTTTGCACGGTGGTGAGATCAGCGGGAATTGGCGTCGCACCGCCACGTCCGCCACCACCACCGCGGCCGCCGGGGAATCCGCCGTCGTTACCACGCGCGGCAGTCTGTGCCGCCGTCACGGCAGCCTGGGCCTGCGCCAACGCTTCCTGTGCCTTGGCCAGCGCTTCGGTGGTCGCGGTCGGCGCCGCCGGCGCCGCGGCGAATCCCACGACACCATTCGCACCGGCGTTGATGGCGCCATTGATGCCCGCGTTCTGCGGGATGCGCGCGAAGCGGGCCGCACCCGCCGCCTGCGTCGCATTCATCCACACCGCGAGCTTGCCCTTCAGATCGAGGCCGGCAACCGGCGCGGCGTTCGTGCCGATGAACTGCGCGCCGTTGAACGTCACGGTCTGCTTGCCGCCGCTGTTCATCGCGAATGTGACGTGCTCGCCTTGCTTGAAAGTCCTGGTCTGCCCGCCGACTTCGACGGTCACGGTGGAGTTGCGCGTAACCTTGTAGCCACGGCTCTTCACCGTCTGCAGGTAGGTGCCGTTTTCGCCGATCGGCTTCACGCCCCACTGGCGCAGGTGCTCCTGGATGTAGCCGGCCGCAAGACCGTAACCTTCCGTGTAGATCTGGCGTCCCGTCAGCTGGTCTGAGGACAGATAGGTCAGGTATTCCGTGAGCTCGGCGGGGGTGATCTGTGAAAACTTCACGCCCTTGACCGGCGCGGGCACTTGCTTGTCCTCCGTAGCGCTTGGCGCGGAGGAGGAGGCTTGCACCAACCCGGACCAGCCGCCGACGACGGCCAACACCACCGCCAGCACACTGCCGGCAACCATTCGCATCGCGTATCGTGACTGCACACTCATCGTCGACTCTCTTTCCTCTCCGATGTTAACTCTGCTCGGGAGGAACTGATACCTCCGTAGCCTGCGCGAGCCCGGAGGCGACTTCGGGAAGAATGCCGAGCCTGACGTAGATCGGACGCACCGCCGCGCGAATCTCCGGCAGCGAGCGGGCGAACCACAAGGCACCGGCAATACAGCACGATCCGCCCAGCAACAAGGTGTCGGCCGCGCCGATCCGCGACGACAACCAGCCGGCGATCAGGCTCCCGAACGGGGCGGTGCCGAGAAACGCCATCATGTAGAAACTCATCACGCGGCCGCGTTTTTCATCATCGACGATCGTCTGGATCACGGTGTTGCTCGACGCCATCTGCACGACGAACCCGAAGCCCGCCACGATGAGGCATGGGATCGCGAGCCACAACACGTGCATGAACGAGAACGCAATCAAACCAGCGCCGAACAATCCGCCCGCAATCGGAATCACGCGCCCGAGTCCGACGACCGACTTCCGTTGAGCGAGCCACAGCGCGCCAAACAGCGCACCGCACCCGGACGAGGTCATCAACAGGCCCAGCGTGCGCGGTCCGCCGTGGAACACGGTCGCGGCGAAGACCGGCATCAGCACCGAGTACGGCACACCGACCAGGCTGACGAGCGCCAGGAGCAGCATGATCGAGCGGATCGGGCGGAACCCGAACGCGTAATTGAACCCCTCCCTGAATTGGTGGAGCGCACTCCTGCGCTTCTCAGGCATGGCCTGCCGTCGCGTGATCCGCATCATCAGCAAGCCGGCGATCACGCCGACATAGCTGACGCCGTCGATCAAGAAGCACCACCCCTCGCCCGTCAACACGATCACGACGCCGGCGATCGACGGCCCCAGCAGCCGCGCCAGGTTGACCATCGACGAGTTGAGGGCGATCGCGTTACTGAGATCGGCCTTGTCCTCGATCATCGTCAACAGGAACGCCTGCCTGGCCGGCATGTCGAAGGAGTTGATGAGTCCCTGCAAGACGCTCAGCGCCAGGATCCACTCGAGCGTGATGCGGCCGGACAGCACGAGAGCCGCGAGCGCGAACGACTGCAGCATCGCCAGCGTCTGCGTCACGACCAACAAACGATGGCGATCCCAGCGGTCGACGAAAATTCCCGCGACGGGGCCGAATAGAAACGCCGGGAACTGGCCGGCAAAGCCGACCATGCCGAGCATCAGCGCGGACCCGGTCAGCCGATAGATCAACCAGTTGGTCGCGGTGGTGGTGATCCACGTGCCGACCAGCGAGACGACCTGGCCGGAGAAGAAGAGACGATAATTCCGGGACCCGAGCGCCCGGAGCATGAATGCTAACGACGACGGACGCGGGGGCACTCCCTCACGATACTAGGAACCTGCCGGGTCGAAGCTCAAGGGTGCGCGTGCGCCTCTCTTTCGAGCTGCATCTGGAGACGCGCATCAAGGCGCGCGGCATAGAAACTGGTCATCAGCAGGACGCCGAGACTGAGGGCCAGGGCGACGCCGAGCTGCCGGCGGCTGCTGCGGTCGGCCGCCTCATAGATGTTCCCGATGTCGTTCTGGTGCCCGATGTACGCCTGGCGGTTGAGGGTCTGGATCTCCTCGGAGATGGAGAGAGCGGCTTCGCGCCTCGGCATCAGCTGCTCGTTCAACACCGCGCGGATCGCGGCCACCGACCGGCCGGGCGCGAGGCCCACCGCGCGGAGGGAGGTTTGCTCAAAACGATCGAGTTCCAGGCGCAGCGCCAGGAGCTGATCGCCGTCGGTCGCCGCGCGCGCGATCGGTTCGTAATCTTCGATCGCCATGCTGATCAAATGAAATGACTCCTCCATCTCCTCGCGGCTTTCCGCGACGGCCCGTGGCGAACGGGCCAGCAGGGCGTCACGCACGCGCACCGAGATCAACAGCACCTGGGTTCTCACCGTCATCAACAACTGTTGAGACTGGTCGTACCGCGCCGTCAGTTCAGCTGCGCCCGCTTTGACGCCGGCCAATTGCTGGGACACGGCGAAGCCGGTGTAGGTCCACAAGCCAATCGTGATGGCGAAGCCGACGCCGAGTGCCGTTCGAGCCGAGATGCGTTCAACCTGGGCACGGTCCACAACGCCCTCTAGGAAATGACGCCACGCCGGACCGCGTACAACACCAATTCGGCGGTGTTGTGTATGTCCAGCTTCTGCAGGATATGCGCGCGATGGGTTTCGACCGTCGCAGCGCTGATCTGCAGGAGTTCCGCGACGCCTCGGTTCGTCCGGCCTTCGGCGATCAGTTGAAAAATCTCGCGTTCCCGCTCAGACAATGACTCGAATCGGTCGACGACGCCGGAACCCGCCACGCGGCGAACGTAGTCGTCCAGCATCAACCGCGCGACCGCCGGGCTGAAGTAGGCCTTGCCCGCTGCCACCGACGCAATGCCCTTCAGCAGGTCCTTGCCGGCGGAATCCTTCAGCATGTAACCCGTCGCGCCGGCCTGCAGGGCCCGCGTCACATAGCCTTCGTCCGAATGCATGCTCAGTATCAGGACCTTCGTTTCCGGGACCCGGCGAACGATTTGTTGCGTGGCGTCAATGCCATTCAACTGCGGCATGCCGATATCCAGGATCGCGACGTCGGGCTTGAGCGCCACGGCTCGGCGGATCGCATCGCGCCCGTCGCCGACTTCCGCGACGACTTCCCATTCCGGCCGCTCCTCCAGGATCTTCCTCAGGCCCTGTCGCATGAGCGTGTGATCGTCCCCCAGCAGCAGCCGCAACTTAGGCACGAGCAGGCTCCGCGGGCAGTTCCACGGTGATCCGGGTTCCATTCCCCGGCGCGCTGACCAGGCGGAATGTGCCGCCGAGGTTCGCGGCCCGCTCGCGGATCCCGACCAGCCCGAACCCGCCTGAATTGCGCGCCACCACCGGATCGAAACCGGCGCCGTCGTCTTCGACTTCAACCACGATGCGCGAGGACAACCGCATCAAGCGGACGAGACAGTGCGCCGCTCGCGAGTGACGGGCGACGTTCGTGAGCGCCTCCTGCACGATTCGATACGCCGCCAGCTCGGTGACGGGATTCAGGCGTTCGTCCATGTCCAGTTTCGAGAACTCGACCCGGATATCGTGGCGCCGCGACAGCCCGCGCAGCGCGGCATCAATTGCCGCTGCAAGTCCGAGGTCATCGAGCGCCGCCGGGTGAAGCAGGTGCGTTATATCGCGCACCGTGCGCAGGCCGCCGTCGACGATCGCCTGCGCGTCGGTCAGCGACTCGACCGGAACGCCCGCCTCCTCCAACTGGCGCTGCACGACGCCCAGTTCGACCTTGATGGCGGTGAGGACCTGGCCGACCTCGTCGTGCAGTTCGCGCGCGATGGTCTTGCGCTCTTCCTCCTGTGCGCTTAACAGCTTGACGGTCGCCCCGTGAAGCTCACCGGTCAGTTGTGCGTCCCGCTCCATCTGCCTGCGCAAGCGTGCCTCGAGCTTTCCGGAATAGGCGCTCACCAGGACGAGGACGCCGAGCGAGATGGCCAGCGCAATTCCGAGACGGCGCCAACTCTCTTGTTCAGCGGTCCGATGGATGGCGACCATCTCAGCCTGCTGGCGAATGAAGGCGAGTCGATTCAACGCCTGAACATCTTCAGAGATCTTGAGGGCCGCCTCGCGCCGGGGAACAATGTAGCGATTCAGCATGTCGCGGACGACACTCGCAGACTGTCCGCGCGCGCCGGTCAGCACCGCGAGACTGGTGCGGTGAAACTCGTCCACCTCAGCTCGCATCCGCTTGATCTGTTCCTGTTCCGCCGCCAGCCCGAGGACCGGTTCGTAGTCGTCGAGCGCCTTGACGATCACCGATCGAATCGTTTGAATCTGATCCCGGTATCCGTCGACCGACGAGGGATCCGGATTCAACATCGCATCCCGGACCCGCACCGAACTCAACAGGATCTGTGTCCGGACGGTCGTCAGCAGTTCCTGCGCCCGTGTATACCGGGCCCCGACGAGGGCCGCCTCCCGCTCGACGACGGCGATACGCCGCGTGAAGGTGTATCCCGTAAACAGCCACAGCCCGAGGGTGATGGCCACGCCCAGCGCCATCGCCGCCCGGATCGAGAGCCGTTCGAGTGGAGCGCGCATCACGATCGGCGGCATATTACTCCGGCACCACCCGGGCACTGCGTACAAAAGAGCGGGAGACCAGGGGTGACGCTGGTCTCCCGCAAAAGGACTCCCCACAGGAGTCGACGCTTTTGTGCCCGGCGCCGTTCTTGACCGCCGAGCAGCTCGACGATGTGTACCTCGCCGGCATGGGTTTCACAATCCGGCGGCGACATGCGGAAAACTACAGTGTTTCCGGGATACCGCGCACCGCGCGGCTGGGTTACAAACTTACAGGTGCAAACGAATCCGCCAGAGGCGTTGAAGTGCCCGCTCTGCGCTGACGGATGGGGCAAACCAGGCCGGATTATCCCTGACGAACACTCGCGCGAGGCGCGGTTGATAGTGACCTGCGATGTCTGTCGTCATCGCTGGTCCGTGATCGCCAGTCAACCGTCCAAGTTCGACGTCCCGAAGACGCGATAACCTCCGCGACTACTGGCTCATCGTCATCACGCGGGTGAGTTCGGTGACGCCGCGGCCGGCGAAGGCGTCCTTGTATTTCAGAAACAGGTCCTGCACTTCCACGGGGAACACCTCGGCGATCAAGCGAGTAATGTCGTACTCTTCTCCCTTGAGCACCGGATCGATGCGCATCACGTAGACCGCATTGCCCTGCGCCATCTCGCTGGACTTGAACACCCTCCAGCCCGCCGCCTGCTCGTGGCGACGCGCGTTTTCGCTCTTGGCGAGCGCGTCTTTCAACCGGCTGAGCACCAGCTCGAAGTCCGCGGTCTTGTCGGGCTTGATCAGGAACGTGATCACCGCCGCATCACCGGTCAGGGTAAATACCGGCTTCGGTGCTTCGGCCGACGGCGCCTGTCCGGCTTGCTGCGCACTGCTGGCGCCGGACAAGAAGATGACGATCGCGATGGTTGAGACGATGGTTCGATATCCGGACATGGTTGGCACGCTCACAATCCCAACTGTGCCTGTAAACGGCTCGAGGCGCCATCCCGGAAACACTGTATTCCCCGGATCGCGCCACGAGGGGCAAAAAACGCGGGAGGGACTGAGGAGTCGCTCACCCTCCCGCGAAAGACTCCCCCACAGGAGCCAACTCTGCCTCCAGTCCTACCAGAGGAACCGGAAGCCAACCCTGGCCGTCCGCGGCGCGAGAATCGCCGACGGCTTCTGATACCCGAGACCGGTCGCGCGGCTGATCGCTTCCGACGCGTGGCTGTTCGTGATGTTGAACAGGTCGAAGAACAGCCGCACGCGCGCCCGCGCACTGAAGTTCACGGTCTTCTCCGCGCGCGTATCGAAGACCCAGATGTTGTCCTCGCGGTTGGCATTCATCGGCTCGACGTAGGCGGTGCCGCTGGCGATCAGGCCGGAGCCCGAGGGCACGGCGATCGTCACGGTGCGCGCGTAATTCGAACCCGACTGATGGCGCAGTACCGGCGACAGGCGGATGCCAAACGGCGCGTCGTAACTTGCCGTCGCCTTCAGGTTCCACAGGCTGCGGTCTTCGACGCCCGGCTCGTTCGGATTATTCGGATAGTTGTTGGGAAAATCCGTCGTCCACGTGTAGGCGCCGCCGATCGAGGCGGACCACTTGGCGCTGTAACGCCGATTCATCGACAGCTCCGCGGTCTTGGCGCGCGAATACTGCGGCGTATTGTCCACCACGACGGTGGTCGGAAAACGCCCGGCCTGCGACGATGGCAGACCGAACATCGTGAGATTGCGGTCATCCGCGGTGCCGCGCTTGCCATCGACGCCGAGATCGACGAACGTGAACGGCACCGTGAACGCATCGAGTCCGCGGAGCGGCTGGTAGCCGCTGTCGATCAAGTCGTCCTGGGTCTTGTAGACGAAGCCCGCACGTACGCCGAGCGTATCGGCGAGCTGGCGCTCAATCCAGACGCTGGCTTCGTGACTGTACGGCTGCTTGATGTCCGGGCTCAACTGGATGCCGCCTTCGAGCGCCTGCGACAGCAGGTTGCCTTGTTCGCCCGGCTGCCAGTGCTTGTCGCCGTTGAGATCGTTCCACTGGTAGGTCGCTTGCTTCGCGGCAGTATTCGGATTGGCGTCGCCCGCCGTGCCGACACCCGGGTTATGCCAGAAGAAACCGTAGTTGGCCTTCAACACCGTGCGTCCGTCGCCGCGGACATCGTAGACGGCGCCAATACGCGGCGCGAAGCCGGACCACGTGAACATCGGCGTTTCCGGGAAGGTCTTCGCGGCAATCGACACCGGGCCGACCGTCGCCGCCAGCTGCTTTTGCTCGGGCAGGAAGCTGTTGTAGCGATCGTAGCGCACGCCGCCGGTAAGCGTCATGCGGCCCGCGCTCACCGTGTCGTTGATGAAGAAGCTCTGTACGTCAAGGGCCGACGCCGACGTCAGCGCGCCGGCCTTGCCGAGGCCCAGCTTGCCGGTTTCTGTCGCCGTCGGAATACGGAAGATGACCTGGTTCGCAGTGCCGTTGCTGTAGACGTGCTCGATGTTGCCGCCGACACCCTGCTGGTAGCCTTCCCAGCCGATCTCCTTGAGGATTTCACCCCCGAGCTTGAACGTGTGGCTGCCATGTGCGGTGTCGAGGAAATACGTCGCGGCGCCGGTCATCTGCTTGCGATCGCGATCGAGCTGCCACTTGCGATGCGCGCCGGTGATTTCGAGCGTGCCTGAGTCGCGCCAGAAATAATTCTCGTCGCTGTTGGCGATGGTCGGGAAGTAATAGCCGAAGTCTCCATAGCGGGCTTCCACGTAGATCTTGTCGCTGAGCGTGCCGTTCCACTCGCCCTTCCAGACCCAGCTGCCCGAGTCCTGCTTGTAAGTGGGATCGGGAGAGTTGTAGATCGCCGTGCTGAACGGCAGGCGATTGGGCTGCAGCTTCTGGCCCCACTGGTAATAGCCGATGAACTTGTTCTTCTGGTTGGCCTGGTAGGTGCCCTTGCCGACCGCGTTCCAGAGCTGCGTGTCGAACGTCGAGTCGAAGTTGAAGTTGGGCTGCGCGACCGCGTTGAACTGCTTGTTGTAGGTCCCGAACCACCACACTTTGTCTTTGACCACCGGCCCGCCGACGTTCAGTGAATAGTTGTAGTAGCGATCGATTTCGTTGCTGTGAGCGCGGATCGGGCTGTTGTTGAACGCCGTCGGTACCGTGTATGAATCCGGGATATTCGACCCTTGCAGCGAGTTGTTGTACCAGTCGAGATAGCCCTCGCCCGAGAACTGGTTGCCGCCTGACTTGGCGATGAACTGGCTCTGCACGCCGGGGTTCGGCATTTCCGCCGACTGGCCCGATGTGCCGAGGAACACCTCCTCGAGCGACGAGTAGTCGAAGTAGAAGCCGGCGCCGCCGGTGCCTTCCGTGGTGTTGATGCCCTCGATCAGCACGCGCACCTGTCCGCTGAAGCCGTAGGCGGTGTAGCCGGTTTGCGTGCCGGCGCGGTTGCCGCCGACGTCGATGCGCGACATCTGCACGGCCGGCGTCACCGCCAGCAGCGCCCACATGTCGCGGGCATTGGGAATCGACTGTAACTCGGTGAGCTTGAAGTTCTGCACCGTGCGGGTCGCGGTGGTGTCGATGATCGGCGAGGCGCCGCTCACCGTGACTGTCTCCTGGAGCGTGGCCAGCGCCAGTTCCGCATTGACCGTCGCCGTGAAGCCAAGCCGGATCTCCACGCCCTCACGCTTCATCGGGTTGAAGCCCGACAACTCATACGCGAGCGTATAGGTCCCGGGCGGGACCGCGGGGAAGCGGTAGTTTCCGGTCTCGGACGACACCGCGGTCTGCGCGCCCGGCATCGACGGGCTCGTCGCCGTGACGGTGACGCCAGGCAACACGGCGCCCTGCGCGTCGGTGATGCGGCCTTGAATCGTACCGGTGCTGCTGGCGCCACCGCCTTGCGCTAACGCCGGCATGCCGGTCGTTACGGTCATCGCCAGTAGCGCGACACCTATGAAGGGGAACTTCATACCATCCTCCTGATACACGCACAGCGCGCGGCCGTGCCGTCAACGGACGACAACGACGCAGGTCACGTCGTCATCGAATGTCGCGAAGTTGTACTCAGCGTGCGGAAGAAGCACAATCCACACTCGACGGCGCGAAAAATACGTACTTGCCATGACGGGCTTTCGCCTACGGGGTTGACCGTATTGCCACGCGACGTCCGCTGGGGCAGACGGCCGTGATGGATGACGCCGCGATCCACGGCCGTGCTGGAACGGCCGGCGGCGATGGCGCGATACCATCAGGATCACGTGCGCCTCTCCCTCCGGTTCATCGTGCCGCTGCTGCTTGTGCTGGCGGCGTTCGCCTATGCGGTGTTGCCAGTCGTCGATGGCCTCACCGTGCGCTGGTTCATGCGCGACCTCGACATCCGCGCCAACCTGATCGCGAATACCGTCCGCCAGCCGATTGAGAACGCCATTCGCGCGGGGGATGCCGAACAGGTGCTGCAGGCGCTGACGCGTGTCACCGAGGACGAGCGCGTGTATGCAGCCGCGGTGTGCGAGTCACCGGAGGCAACGCCGCTGTCGGCGGGCACCCTGCCGGACCAGGTGCGATGCGACGGCCTCGATGCGTTTGCGGGCGCGTCGGGCCATGTCTTGAACAGCCAGCAGGGATCGCTGTTTATTTCGGTGCGTTCGCTCGGCGCCGACGGGGGGCCGGCCGGCGACCTCGTACTCGTTCACGACTTGAGTTTCGTCACGCGGCGCAGTGAGGAGACGCGCCGTTACGTGTTTGCGCTGTTTGTCGGCCTCGGCGTGATCGTGTCGTTGCTGACCGTCGTCATCGCCCAGCTCAGCTGGCGTGGATGGGAGCAGGGCATGCGCGCGTTGCTGCGCGGCGAAGGACTGTTGCGCGCGGCGAACCGGCCCGACGTGCCGGAGTTCCGGCCGCTCGCACGCGATCTGCGCGAGCTGATTCGCGATCTCGAATCCGAGCGGCGCCCGAAAGACGAGGACCAGTTCGCGTGGTCACCCGAGGCGCTGCGCGCGGTGCTGCATCACGAGTTGCGCGGGCAGGAAGTCATCGTCGTCTCCAATCGCGAACCCTACATTCACATTCGCAAGGGCGAGTCCATCGAAGTCCGGCGGCCCGCCAGCGGACTGGTCACCGCGCTCGAGCCGATCATGCGCACCTGCTCGGGCACATGGATTGCCCATGGCAGCGGTTCCGCCGACCGCGAGGTGGTGGATCGGCACAATCGCATCGAGGTGCCACCCGAACAGCCCGGCTACCGGCTCCGCCGGGTGTGGCTGACCAAGACCGAGGAAGCCGGTTACTACTACGGCTTCGCGAACGAAGGCCTGTGGCCGCTCTGTCATATCGCGCACGTTCGGCCAACGTTCCGGACGTCAGACTGGACGCAGTACGTGCGCGTCAATCAGATCTTCGCGGATGCCGTGGTCAAGGAAGCCACGTCGGCGGATCCGATCGTGCTGATCCAGGATTACCACCTCGCCCTGCTGCCGCGGATGGTCCGCGAAATGCTGCCCGATGCGACGATCATCACCTTCTGGCACATTCCCTGGCCGAATCCCGAGGCCTTTGCGATCTGCCCGTGGCGCGAGGAACTGCTCGACGGCCTGCTCGGCAGCAGCATCCTCGGCTTCCACACCCAATTTCACTGCAACAACTTCGTGGACACCGTGGACCGGCAGCTCGAGGCGAGAGTCGATCGCGAGACGTTTGCCGTCTCCTACCGGCACGAGCTGACCGCCGTGAAGCGCTATCCGATCTCGATCGAATGGCCGCCGTCTGCCGACCTGACCGCGACTCCCGTCACCGAGTGCCGCGCCGCGGTGCGACAGCGTCATGGCCTTCCCGACAACCAGGCGATTGGCGTCGGGGTCGATCGGTTTGACTACACCAAGGGGATCGAGGAGCGGCTGCGAGCGGTCGAACGCCTGCTCGAACAATGGCCCGAATGGATCGGCCGATTCACGTTCATCCAGATCGCAGCGCCGACGCGCGGCGGCATCGAGGAGTACGACCACTACCAGGCGCGCGTGCGGGCGCTGGCCGAACGCATCAACACCCGGTTCGCGGCGGCGGGCAGCCATCCGGCCATCATCCTGCTGACGACGCATCACGAGCCGGAGGCGGTCTATCAATACTACCGGGCGGCTGAACTCTGCATGGTCAGCAGCCTGCACGATGGCATGAACCTCGTCGCCAAGGAATTCGTGGCCTCGCGTGATGACGAGCGCGGCGTGCTGGTCCTCAGCCAATTCACCGGCGCCGCCCGCGAGCTCGCCGAGGCGATCATCGTCAATCCCTACGACACCGACGAGTGCGCGTCGGCACTGCATGCCGCCCTGGAGATGCCGGAGCGGGAACAGCGCGCCCGGATGCGGTTGATGCGGGGCCTGGTCGCGGAATTCAATGTTTTTCGATGGGCCGGCCGCATGTTGATCGACGCGGCGGGCATGCGCAAGCGGCGGCGATTGCTCGACCGCATCGTCATGCGCGACACCAGGCCCGGTGCCGCGATCGCCGACGGTCGCGACCGACACCCGTAACGCGTCATCACCGCGAATTCGTTCTCGCGACAGCGGAAATTTCCGCTTTCAGTCGAAGATTCCACGCGCCCACCCCCTCCAGCCGCCCGGATCCCGGGCGCGCCCGATGGCAGCTCAATTGCTCTGCGATGTCATACGGACACCGGGGACCCAGACGTCGAACAATCCTGAAGCGGTGGCGGCGATGCGCGACGCCATGAAGCAGCGCGGAAAGTAGCTCGTATGAGTCTCGTCGAAGTCTTCGATCCGCCGATGTGCTGCTCGAGCGGGGTGTGTGGCCTCACGGTCGATCCGCTGCTGGCGGCGTTCGCCGCTGACGTGGAGTATCTCGGTTCCCATGGCGTGACGGTCACCCGCCACAACCTCTCCCAGGATCCGCAACCGTTTGTGGCGAATGCGCGCGTCCTCGAACTCATGCAGCGCGAAGGCGAGGCGTGCCTGCCGATTGTGCTCGTCAACGGTGAAGAGCTGGGCCACGGCGCGTATCCTCGACGGGAGGAGCTGGCCCGCGCAGCCGGACTCGTCGCGGGCGCTTCGGCTGCCAAGCCGCGAATACGCCTGTCCGCTGACGGGTGCTGCACTCCAGGATCCGGTTGCTGCTGATGAGCGCCGCGCCGGCCGCGTCGACGCGCGTCCTGTTCTTCACGGGCAAGGGCGGCGTCGGCAAGACCTCCCTGGCGTGCGCAACGGCGCTGGCTCTCGCTGACGCCGGCAAGCGGGTATTGCTGGTGTCGACCGATCCCGCATCGAATCTCGATGAAGTGCTCGGCGTCGCGCTGGACGGTTCTCCGAAGGCGGTGCCGGGCGTGGACGGATTGTCCGCCCTCAACATCGATCCCGAAGAGGCGGCACGTCTCTACCGCGAGCGCGTCGTCGGACCGTACCGCGGTGTGCTGCCCGCGACCGCGGTCGCGAGCATCGAAGAGCAACTGTCCGGGGCGTGCACCGTCGAGATCGCCGCGTTCGACGAATTCTCGACGCTGCTCGGCGACCCTGAGGCCACGCGCGCATTCGATCATGTGATCTTCGACACCGCGCCCACCGGTCACACCCTCCGGCTGCTCGAGTTGCCCGCAGCCTGGTCGACGTTCATCGAAACCAGCGTGGGCGGCACATCGTGTCTCGGTCCGCTCTCGGGGCTCAAGGCCCAGCAATCGCTCTATGCCGCGTCACAGGCGGCCCTGCGTGACGGGCACCAGACGACATTGGTGCTGGTGGCGCGTCCAGACGCACCGTCACTCAGGGAAGCTGAACGGACCCGTGGCGAGCTTGCTCACCTCGGCATCAGCAACATGCGGCTGGTTCTCAATGGCGTGTTCCATGCGCAAGACGTTACGGACGCCGTCGCCGTCGACTTGGAAGCGCGCGGGCGCGCCGCGCTCGACCAGATGCCGGTGGCGCTTGGCAGGCTCCCGCGCACGGACGTACCGCTGCTGCCGTTTGGTCTCGTTGGGTTGGATGCGCTGCGCCAAATCGGGACCGCCGGGACGCCCCCCGGCGCAGCACCTTCCGCCGCGGTCGAATCGGCGCCCGGCGAGACACTGGGTCATCTCGTCGAGCAGATCGCCGCGCGCGGCAAGGGCGTGATCATGACGATGGGCAAGGGCGGCGTGGGCAAAACCACACTGGCGGTGCGCGTCGCCACCGAGCTTGCCCGGCAAGGCCGCCAAGTGACGCTCACAACGACCGATCCGGCGGCCCACGTGGACGCGGCAGCCCGTGAGCGGCCCGCCACGCTCACGGTCACGCGGATCGATCCCGCGGCCGAAACACAACGCTACACTGAGGCGGTCCTCGCAACCGCCGGAGTGGGGCTCGATGCGAAGGGGCGCGCGCTGCTCGAAGAGGATCTGCGCTCGCCGTGCACGGAAGAGATCGCGGTGTTTCGCGCCTTCGCGGACACCGTCGCGCACGGCGCCGATCAATTCGTCGTCATCGACACGGCGCCGACCGGCCACACGCTGCTGCTGTTGGACGCAGCCGAGGCATATCATCGCGAGGTGCTGCGCAAAGCCAGCGGGGCCTCTGATGCCGTGCAGCAGCTATTGCCTCGACTGCGCGACCCGCAGTACACGATGGTGCTGCTCGTCACGCTGCCGGAGGCGACGCCGATTCACGAGGCGATGCAACTCGAGCGCGATCTGGCACGGGCCGGCATCACGCCCTTCGCCTGGATCGTCAACCAGAGCCTGACGCCGCTGCGCGTCACCGACCCGGTGCTGCGCGCGCGTCGGAACCATGAAGCCGTTTATCTTGGCGAGCTGGCGGCGCACGGCAAGCGCACTATCCTCGAGCCGTGGCAGGCCGGCGACACTTCCGGCTGCCTCACTTCTCGCGCGCCCGTCGAGTTCTCGCGAGGTTTGCCGGCCGCGGTTCGCCTCTCGCGATCAGCGCCCTGATCCGTGCCGCCGCCCGGGACATCACGGCGCGCGGCGGCCGCCGTTCCCCTTCGACACGGCACGCGGCGACCGTTTGCCGCAGGCGCGCGGTCATCGTTGCGCAGCACTCGCAGGCGCCGATGTGCTGTTCGACCTTCCGGCGGCGGGCGGGCGGGAGATCGCCGTCAAGATACCGAGAGAGTTCGAGCAGCAACTTGCGGCATCGAGCCGGCGACCGCGATTGGACGGTCACGTCCGGGCTCCGTTGATGCTCGCCTGGAGTTGAAGCCGGGCGCGATGCAGACGCGTCTTGACATTGTCTTCGGACAGGCCCATCACGCGTGCCACTTCACGGGTCGACAGCCCTTCCATCTCCCGGAGAAACACCACGTCGCGGTAGGGACCGGGTAACTCGCGCAGCGCGGTCCGCAAGCGGCGCCGAAGCTGGGTGTTGTTCAGCAGTTGCTCCGGATTCTTGCCGGGATCCGGCGCATCGATGCGCGTCGGACGATCGTGGCTTCCCACCATCTCATCGAGCGATTTCAGCCGCGTCGGCTCGCCGGCCCGTTTCCGGCGGCTCATCATGCACGCGTTGCGCACGGTGCGATAGAGCCACGGCTTGAACGCGCCCGGCTCGCGAATCCGGCCGACGTAGCGATAGGTCTTGATCAATGCCTCCTGCATGGCATCTTCGGCATCGTCCGCCTGCCCGCAGACAGAGCTGCTGAACCGCCACGCCACTTCCTGGGCACGCATCAGCAGGCGATCGAGCGCCTGGGGATCACCGGTGGTTGCGGAGCGCACCAGCTCCGCATAGTCGTCCTCACCTGGACTGGCGGGTGTCACCCGCTTGCGTTTCATGCGTCGTCATCGATGATACGCCGCCGGTATTCAACCGCGGATTAATCGTCCGGACTGGGGAAATTCGCCCTTGTGGGTCGCGCGATCGCGCGTGTTCACGGGGGTTTGGGCTGGCCGTTGATTTGCCCTTCTCAAGGTGAACGTGCCCCGAAGGTTCGGCGAAGCCGCGAACCGCAAGGGGCGTTGTCACCATCGGCGGATTCCTGAATCTCTAGTGATGGATATGCGACGCGACCAGCGAGCAACCTGTCTTCTCCTGGCCATCCTGGTGATGGCCCCGCCCGCCATGGCCCAAAGATCCTTGAGCCTCACGGATGCGGTCGCGCGCGCCCGCGCGCAGAACCCTGACGCCGGCAGTAGCGCCGCAGAGGAACGGGCGGCCGCCCAGCGGGTCACGCAGGCGCGGGCCGGCTACTGGCCCAGGGTCGACGTGACCGAGTCGTGGCAACGAGGCAATCAGCCGGTCTTTGTCTTCGGCTCTCTCTTGTCCGAGCGGCAATTCACGGCGGCGGATTTTGCTCTCGCAGCGCTCAACCATCCCGACGCGATCGGCAACTTCCGTTCCGCGGTCACGTTCGAGCAACCCCTGTTCGATCCGGCGGCCAGGACCAATGTCGCCGGGGCCCGCATCGGTTACGACATCGCGAGCACCAATCGCCTGATGGTGGATCAGGATCTGGCGGCGCGAGTGACGGACGCGTACGGACGAGTACTGGTGATGACCGCGGTCCGTCAATCGGCCGATGCGGCCGTCGCAACGGCGCGGTCCGATCGGGAGCTCGCCGGCAACCGCCGGGACGCCGGTCGCGTCACCGATGCCGATGTGCTGCAAATCGACGTGCACGTCTCGCAGGCGCGTGCGCAGCAGATCCGCGCGATCGCCGATGAGCGCATCGCACGCGCGCAACTCAACCAGGTGATGGGCGAACCGCTCGACGCGGTGCGCCTGCTGGAGCCCGTCTCCGCCGTCGCGATCATCGACGTCACCGATCTCGCGGCGCTCGAAGCGGAGGCACTCAAGAACCGGCCGGAGGTGGCGATCGCGGGCCTCCAGGAGGAACTCGCCCGCACGAGCCAGGCAGCGGCCCGGGGCACTTTCCTTCCGCAGGTGTCGGCCCAGGGACTCTGGGAGGCGAACGGCAGCGCCTGGAATGGCCGGGCGTCCAGTTGGATCGTCGGGACCGTCGCGCGCGTGAACGTCTTTCGCGGCTTCGCGGACAAGGCGCGCCTCGCCGAGGCGGCCGATCAGCTCGCGCGGCGCTCCCTCGAACGCATCAAGACCGAGACGGCCGCCCGCCTCGACGTCCGCGTGGCCGCCGCGACACTCGAGGCCGCTCGCGCCAGTGAAGCCGTCGGCCGGGACGCCGTGACGCAGGCGCGCGAGAGCCGCCGCATCATCCGCGATCGCTACGAGGCCGGGCTCACCGACGTGACGTCGCTGCTGAGGTCGGCGGAAGCCGTCATCCAGGCAGAGACGCAGCAGATCACCGCACAAGTCGGGGTGCTCACGGCCAATGCGGCGCTACAACGCGCGGTGGGGAGACGATGACCAGGATCACGATCAGAACTTCACTTGTCCTCGCGGGCTTCGGCATTGCCCTCGGCTTGGCAGCTCCCGCCTGCTCCCGTGAGGTCCAGGCCACGCCCGAGTCCGCGGATGCGATACCGGTTTCCGTGGCGACCGTCACCATGGGGGACACGGCGGATACGTTCGAGGCCGGGGGTGTCGTGCAGGCACGCACGACGGCCACCATCACGGCGCGCATCCTCGCGCCGATCCGCGAAGTCGTCGCGGCACCCGGCGATCGCGTCCGCGCCGGCCAGCTGCTGATCGCACTCGACGCGCGCGACCTCGCTGCGGAGGCGCGCCGGGCGCGCGCCGCCGGCGTGGCGGCAGACCAGGACGTCATCGCTGCCGAATCCGAGAGGCAGGCCGCCGAGGCTGCCCTCGCCCTGGCGCGCTCGACACATGCGCGCATTGCCGGCCTGCACGCCAAGCGGTCGGCGACGCCACAGGAACTCGACGATGTCACCGGTGCGCTGCGCGCGGCTGAAGCGCGGGTGGCGGGGTCGGCGGCGCGCGCGCAGGCCGCAGTCTCCGGTGTCGAAGGCGCGCGGGCCGCGAGCGAAGCGGCCGCGACCATCGAATCATTCGCGCGGATCAACGCGCCCTTCGACGGCGTGGTCACCGAGAAGATGGTCGAGCCGGGCAACATGGCGGCTCCCGGAACTCCGCTGATGCGCGTCGAAGATACGCGCGGCTTCCGCCTTGACGTCACCGTGGACGAATCGCGAGTCGGACAGATTGCCGCAGGCGCGGTCGTGCCGGTCGCCTTCGATTCGCGATCGGCTGGGCCGCCGCGGGTGGTCAGCGGCACGGTGACCGAGGTCGGCCGCGCGGTCAACGCCGACGCGCGGGCGTTTCTCGTCAAGATCTCGCTGCCTGCCGATGATGGACTGCGCTCGGGACTATTCGGCCGGGCTCGATTCAGTGGCCGGCCTCGACGCGCACTGACGGTACCGGCCGCCGCGCTCGTGCAGCGCGGTCAAGTGACGTCGGTGTTCGTCGTCGAAAAAGACATCACCCATGTCCGCATGGTCACCGTGAGCGGCACCGAGGTGCTGGCCGGGCTGTCCGGCGGTGAGACCGTGATCGTGTCACCGCCGCCGTCGTTGACGGACGGCCGTCGCGTCAAGCTCGGAGGCGGCCGGTGACTTCCTACGGAGCCGCGGGACGGCTGGCGGCGGCATTCATCGGTTCGAAGCTGACGCCGCTCTTCATCGGCGCCTCGCTGGCGCTCGGCGCGCTCGCCATCGTGGCGCTGCCGCGCGAAGAGGAGCCGCAGATCATCGTGCCGATGGTCGACGTCTTCGTCGAGATGCCTGGCGCCACCGCGGCGGACGTCGAGCAGCGGGTCACGCGACCGCTGGAGCAACTGCTGTGGGAGGTGCCCGGGGTCGAGTATGTCTATTCGACATCGTCCACCGCGCAGTCGATGGTCGTGGTCCGCTTCAAGGTCGGGCAAGCGGAAGAAGCTGCCCTCGTCAGGCTCAATCAAAAGCTCGCCGCCAACGCCGATCGCATTCCGCCAGGGGTCATCGGCCCGATCGTCAAGCCGCGCTCGATCGACGACGTCCCCATCATGGCCATTACCGTGTGGTCCGATCGATACGGCGACGACCAGATGCGGGCGCTCGCCGCTCAACTGCGCGACGCGATCGCCGAAGTCACCGATGTATCGGAAGTGACGCTGATCGGCGGACGCCCCCGCCAGTTGCGCGTGAACATCGATCCCGCACGGCTGGCGGCCTACGGACTGGACCCGCTCTCCGTCCAGCGTGCGATCCTCGGCGCCAACGCACGAGGCTCGACACCGGGTTCGGTCGCGGGCGGACAGATCACCGGCCTCGAAGCCGGGAACCAATTGACCACGGCTGATGATGTGCGGCGTGTGGTCGTCAGCGGCGCCGGCGGCCGGGCGGTGCGCGTGGCGGATCTCGCGGAGGTCGAAGACGGCGATGCGGAACCGGCGTCGTACGTCACGTATCAATCCCGCCAGTCCGGGGCGCACCCGGCGGTGACGATCGCCGTGGCCAAGCGCAAGGGCACCAACGCGATCGACGTCGCGCACAACGTCGCCCGAAAGCTCGACACGCTGAAAGGCACGCTGGTGCCCGCGGACGTGCACCTGACGATCACGCGCGACTACGGCGAGACGGCAGCCGAGAAGAGCAACGAACTGCTGTGGCACATGCTGCTGGCGGTGCTGTCGGTGTCGGCGCTGATCTGGCTCGTGCTCGGCCGCCGCGAGGCGGCGGTCGTCCTGGTGGCGATACCGGTGACCCTGGCGTTGACGCTGTTCATGTTCTACGTCTACGGCTACACGCTGAACCGCATCACGCTGTTCGCCCTGATCTTCTCGATCGGCATCCTCGTCGATGACGCGATTGTCGTGGTGGAGAACATCGTGCGGCACGCGCGGTTGCACGGCGACGGTTCGTCCGGAATGGTGGCCGTGGCGCTGCGCGCCGTGGACGAGGTCGGCAACCCGACGATCCTCGCGACACTCGCCGTGGTGGCCGCCATCCTGCCGATGGCGTTTGTCGGTGGACTGATGGGGCCGTACATGCGGCCGATTCCCATCGGCGCGTCGGCGGCGATGGTGTTTTCGCTGGCCGTCGCCTTCGTGGTGACGCCGTGGGCGGCGGTCCGGCTCTTGAAGCCGGCCGGTCATCACGACCACGGCGAAGAAGACCTGTTCACGCGCTTGTATCGCCGCGTGATGGGGCCGCTCGTCTCGAGCGGCCGGATGCGCGCGCTGTTTCTCGCGAGCGTGGCCGCGCTCCTGCTGGCCGCGATGGCCCTCGTGCCGCTCGGACTGGTGAGCGTGAAGATGCTCCCCTTCGACAACAAGAGCGAATTCCAGGTGATGGTCGACATGCCCGAGGGCACTGCGCTCGAAACGACCGCACGCGCCGCCTCGGCGCTGGCCGCGGCGGCGTCCGAGGACGATGCCGTGACCGACGTGCAGCAATATGTCGGCACCTCGGCGCCCTACAACTTCAATGGCTTGGTGCGTCACTATTTCCTTCGCCGCGCGCCGCACCTCGCCGATCTGCAGGTCAACCTGGTGGCCAAGGGCGAACGGTCGGTGCAGAGTCACGATGTCGCACGCCGTGTGCGCGACCGGCTCCTGCCACTCGCCCGGTCGTTCGGCGCCACGCTGCAAGTCGCGGAAGTGCCACCCGGCCCGCCCGTGCTGCAGACACTGGTGGCCGAAGTCTATGGCCCCGATGCCGCTCGCCGGACCGCGGTGGCGGCCGAGGTCAAGGCGATCTTCCAGCAGACGCCGGGCGTGGTCGATACCGACTGGTACGTCGAGGCGCCGCAACCCAAGGTCACCCTCGTGGTGGACGGCGAGAAGGCGGCGGCGGCCGGCCTGTCGTCCGCCGCGGTCGCATCGGTGGTGCGGATGGCCGGATCCGGTGAGCTGGCCGGGCTGCTGCATGATGCCCGGGCGCGTGAGGATGTCCCGATCGTGTTGCGATTGCCGCGCGACGGCCGCAGTCTCGAAGCCGTTCAATCCCTGCGCCTCGCCGGCACCAGGCCGGTCGCCGTGGGTGAGCTCACGCAGGCCGTGGCCACGACGGCCGACACCAGCCTGTATCACAAGAACCTGCAGGCGGTGACCTACGTCACCGGGGATTTGGCCGGGCGCAACGAGAGTCCGGTCTACGCGATCCTCGCGATGAACAAGGCCATCGCGAAGCTGACGTTGCCCGAAGGGTACGGACTCGACGTGTTCAATGCGACGCAACCCTTCGACACGTCGAAGTACGCAATGAAGTGGGACGGCGAGTGGCACATCACGATCGAAGTGTTCCGCGATCTCGGGCTGGCCTTCGCCGCCGTCCTCGTGCTCATTTACGTGCTCGTCGTCGGCTGGTTTCAGTCGTTCAGGACGCCGCTGCTCATCATGGCGGCGATCCCCTTCTCGCTGGTCGGCATCCTGCCGGCCCATGCGGCGATGGGAGCCTTCTTCACCGCGACGTCGATGATCGGCTTCATCGCCGGCGCCGGCATCGTGGTGCGGAACTCGATCATCCTGGTGGACTTCATCGAGCTGCGTCTCGAGGACGGCGTCCCGCTCGAACAGGCCGTCGTCGATGCCGGCGCCGTACGGTTCCGGCCGATGGCGCTCACCGCCGCGGCAGTCATCGTCGGCGCCGGGGTGATCTTGTTCGACCCGATCTTTCAAGGGCTGGCCATCTCGCTGATGGCGGGAGAAGTGGCGTCGCTGCTGTTGTCGCGGATGGCGGTGCCGGTCCTGTATTACATGGCGAAACGCCACGAGCGGCCGGCGCCAGCGATCGTGCCGCAGCCGGTGGAGGTGGCGTCATGAATACGAAAACGGGTGCGTCTCATTGCCCGCCGCGGTCGATCCTGGTGGGCGTGGACTTCGGTGACGCTTCGGCTCGCGCGTTGGCGCTCGCCGGGGTGATGGCGTCCGGCTTCAAGACGCGGCTTCGCGTCATCCATGCTGAGCGTTTCGATCCTCCCGCCTACTTCACCGTCGATCAGATCGCGCAACTCGAGGCCGAGCGCCGTGAAACGCAGGCGGCGGCGACCGAGCACCTCGCTCAGGTTGCGATCGGCGCGGCCGGGTACCCCGCTGAGGCCGTCGTGGTGGATGCGCCGTCGGTCGAGGCAATCCTCAGTGAGTCGGCATCGGCGGATCTAATCGTCCTTGGTACGCACGGCCGCCGAGGTCCGGGCCGGTGGTGGCTGGGGTCGGTCGCCGAACGCGTGGTGCGGGCCGCGACGGTTCCCGTGCTCGTCACGCGCGCAGCTTCCGCGACGCCGGTTGCGGTCTTCGAGCGACTGGCGCTCGTGCAAGACGGGAGCGATGCGGATGGTGACGCACGGCGGTGCGCGGAGGCATTGGCCACTCTCGCAAACGGCACCATCACCGTCGCCGGACCACTCGACGTGTGTGACGCCGCCGCTCTCAAACAGGCCTCGCTGGTGGTCATGGCCACCCCGCGGGATCGCGCCAGTTGGGCCTTCGCGGATGCGGTCGGCACGGTGCTCGGCGCCTGCGACCGGCCGGTCCTGTTCATTCGGCCGCTGTAAGTGAAACGTCAGGAGACACTATGAACGTCGAACGTTCGTTACGAATGATTGCCGGTGGTTTTGTCGCGGCCAGCGTCCTGCTGGGAATCTACGTCAACCCGCTGTTCCTCTGGTTCACCTTGTTCGTCGGGCTCAACCTCTTTCAGTCCGCGTTCACTCAGTGGTGCCCGATGATGGCGATTCTTCGGAAGGCGGGCGTCCAGGGGTGACGGCGACGGCGATGCCGTCAACGACAGTGGTAGTAACATCTGGCCATGAGCAGGCTCCTGTCGTCTCGCGTGGTCGCCGCTGTCGTCGTACTCGCATCGATCGCCCTGCCCTCCGCCGCGCAATCACCCGATCTGATCGCTGAGGGTCAGGCCTGGTGGGCGCACGTGCAGTTTCTTGCCGACGACAAGCTCGAGGGCCGAAACGTCGGCACGCCGGGTTACGAGAAGGCCGTCGAGTACGTCGAGGGCCAGTTCAAGGCGATCGGACTCAAGCCGGCCGGCACATCTGGATTCAGGCAGCCGGTGAAGTACGACAGCCGGAGGCTGGCCGCCGATCAGTCGCAGCTCGTGCTGGTCCGCGACGGGAAGGAAGACGCGCTCGTCATCGGCCAGGACGCCTCGCTCAACGCGCGAGGCGAGCTGAACGGAGCCAAAGAGGCGCCGATGGTGTTCATCGGCTATGGCCTGTCGATCCCCGACGCGGGATGGGATGAGCTGAAGGGCGTGGACCTGCGCGGCAAGATCGCGGTCTATGTCAACGCGTTCGCGCCGGTGAAGGTGACGGACAACGTCAAGTCGCACACCAATACCGCCGACGAGCGATGGGCCGCGGTGAAGCGGGCCGGCGGCATCGGCATCGCGATCCTTCCGCCCCCGACCCCGCCGGTGCAGACCGTCACCACTCCACCCGCCGGCACCCTGGGACCGCCGCTCCCGCCGCAGCCCGTGATTACGCTGTCCGATCGCGACGTGCAAAACCTCTCAGGCCAGATCGTGCAGCTGAACTTGACGGCGCGCGGTGCGGAGAAGCTGTTCGCCGGCAGCGCTCATACCTTCGCGGAGATCACGCAACTCGTCAAGGACGGCAAGCCCCTGCCGGCATTCGCGATGCCCGGCACGATCAAGATGCGCGCCGCCCTCACCCGCGAGACGTTCGATGCGGCCAACCTCGCGGCGCTCTTCGAAGGCTCTGATCCGGTGCTGAAGAACGAGTACGTGATCATGTCCTCGCATCTCGATCACGTCGGCGTCGGCCGCGCCGTCAACGGCGACGCGATCTACAACGGTGCGATGGACGATGCCTCCGGCATTGCCGCGATGCTGCAGATTGCGAAGATGCTGAAGGCGTCCGGCGCCACGTCGAAGCGATCGATCCTGTTTGTCGCGGTGAGCGGCGAAGAGCGAGGGCTGCTCGGATCGCGCTACTTCGCCGCGCATCCCACCGTGGCGCGCGACAAGATCGTCGCCGACATCAACCTCGACATGTTCCTGCCGCTCTATCCGCTGAAGGTGATCGAGGTGCAGGGCTTTGCCGAATCCTCCCTCGGTGAATCCGTCCGCGTCGTCGCGAGGGAACTCGGCGTCGAAGTCCAGACCGATCGCGAGCCCGAGCAGAATCGATTCATCCGCAGCGATCAGTACAGCTTTATCCGTGCCGGCGTGCCGGCGCTGGCGTTCAAGTTCGGCTATGAGTTCGGCACACAGGACGAGAAGACGCGCCTGGCGTGGGTGCGCGAGCGGTATCACCAGCCGTCGGACGACCTCAATCAGCCGGTGAACCTCGAGGCCGCCGCCAAATTCAATCGCGTGATCATGGCGCTGCTCCGTCGCGTCGCCGACGACACGGCCCGGCCGGCATGGAACGCAGACAGCTTCTTCAAGCGGTTCGCGCAGCGTCAATGACATCCGATGAGATTTCATTCGGTGTTCACGGGCGGTAGCGGCCTCAGGACGACCAGCCCTTCTGCCGCCGCCGCTCGCCTTCTCCCAGCCACGCCGCAAACAGCCCCAATCCAAACAACATCATGACCACGCCCGCGGGCACCCACATGATGATGCCCGCGAGTTGTTGATCGCGCAGCGCATCGTTGCCGATGGCCTGCCGCGCATACAACGGGTACCACGGCCGCTCTGAAAACGTCAGCAACGCGCCGAGTCCGCCGGAATGGACCGCGGTGGCGAAAATGTAGATCACGGCCGACCCATAACCGAGGCGCCCGTAGCGGCCGCGAACCAGTCCCCACCAGAACAACATCGCCGTGCCGGCGAAGCAGGCGTGCTGCACCAGGTGAATGCGATCGTCGAGCACGGCCGCTTCATAGAGGAACGGCAGGTGCCAGATCCACAGCGCGAGCGCATGCAGCATGAAGACGAACAACGGCGACGAGGCGAGGCGAAGCCCGCCGGCGCCGGTCCGGGCGGAGGCGCGCCAGCGCCGCGGCAGCGCCAGCAACATCGGCACGTGCGGCCGGCTGATCGCCAGTAGCGGCGCCGCCACGAGCATCAGCAGCTCGTGCTGCGTCATGTGCACCGAAAACAGGGACTCTGACAGCGTCGCGATCGGCGACAGCAGCGCCAACACCAACACGCCCCAGCCACTGGCGAATGCCGCAATTTCCAGCGGCGCAGGAAGGCGCCCGCGCGAGCGCATCTTCCACAATCCCGCGAGGTACCACAGCGCCGATACCGCCAGCGCCATCGACGCGAACGCATCCGGCTTCCATGATCCGTGGAGATCCATATCAGTCGCAGGCGTGAAGGACCAGCGGCGCGATCGCGCTGGCCGCGAGGACGATGGTGATCAGGACTGCGGTCCCGAGTGCGAGCCGCCCGAGCAACGGCAGCGGCAAACGTTCGGCCGCCGCGCGGCGGGCGCTTCGCGCCGACCGTAACGCGAGCGCCGCCGTCGTGACGACCGCGGTCATCGTCGGCACGACCACCCAGGTCCGCGAGTGGTCATCGCACGCCTGATACGCGAGGATGTAGCCCGTTTGCAGCGTCGCCAGCCAAAGCAGCGGTGCGCCGACGATACCGGCGAACAACCAGTACAGCAGGGCGCGATCAAATGAAGCGCGGTGCGAGGTAGATGACGGCATAGATCGGCAGCCACGACACGATGACGAAGTAGTAATAGAACGCGTTCTCGCTGACATCGACGAAGCGATTCGCATCGAGCCGGCCGGTGAACATGATTGCCGCGAGGACACCGGTATCGATCAGATCGGTCACGAAGTGCGTCGTGTGGATGCCGAGCAGGGTCCAGACAATCGATCCGTAGGCGTTGCTGTCCCACCAGCAGTTGAGCGCCGTGAACTCGAGCGCGCGGGCGACACAGAACGCGAGCGCGAACAGAAAACTCACCACCAGCCACAATCGCGTCCTGGCGAGGTCGAGTTGCTCGGCGGCGCGCTTGGTCAAGGCGTTGGGGATCACGCTGATCAGCACAATCGCGGTGGTCAGCGTTCCCCACGTCAGGTCCGGCGGCGCCACACCCGGCGGCCAGTGCGGCACGCGCCATTTGAGGTAAATGTAGGCGGCGATCAGCAGCGCGAACGCGGTCCCCTCGATCGCGATCATGCCCAGCGTCGCCCACCACAGGATGCTGCGCTGGCCGAACGCGAAGCTCGGTAATGCGGAGACATCGAGAGCCTGCCTCATGGCGGCCCCGTCGCGGCACTCAATTCCGGCCGCGCGTTCTCGGGGGGATGTGTCTCGTCATTCAACATGCTCGGCCGCGGCCAGAACCACGCGATCAGGGCAATCGCCGGCGGGATCGACCCCCACACCACCGCCCAGGGCGTAAAGATCGATCCAATCAGCATCGCGGTCGTCGTCAGCGCGGTCACGAACGGCCAGATGCTGGGGTCGGGCGAGTGATAGCGGTGATCCGGTTGCGCATCGAGGAGCCGCGTGATCAGCACCTCGCGCCGATCCGCTCGCACCCCGATCACGATTGGCAGATCGGCCGGATCGTTCCACAGCGGATCCCGTGAATCGATCACCGGTTCGGGATAGAAGTTGTACGGCGGCGGCGGAGATGACGTCGCCCATTCCAGCGTTGAGGCATGCCAGGGGTTGTCCGGCGCCACGGCGCCGCTGCGCAGCGACTGAATGACGTTCACGATCATGACGATCACCGCCAGCGCCATCAACACGGCGCCGCTGCTCGCCGCCAGGTTCAGGGTGTTCCAGCCCATGTCCGGCAGGTAGGTATAGACGCGGCGCGGCATGCCGTGCAGTCCGAGGACGTGCATTGGAAAGAACGTCAGGTTGAAACCCGCAAACAGCAACCAGAAGCTGGCCACGCCAAGCCCGCGGCCGGGCATGCGGCCGGTGAATTTCGGAAACCAGTAATACAACGCGCCGAACAGCGGGAAGACCGCGCCACCGATCAGGACGTAGTGCAGGTGCGCGACGACGAAATAGGTGTCGTGCACCTGGAGATCGAGCGGCACCGACGCGACCATCAACCCGGTCATGCCGCCGAGGATGAAGATCACGAAATAGCCCAGCGCAAACAGCATCGGCGGCTCGAGACGCACGCGGCCGGACCAGATCGTCGCGATCCAGCTGAAGATCTGGATGCCGCTGGGAATGGCGATCATCATGCTCGCGGCGGTGAAGAAGCTGGTACCGATCGCCGGCAGGCCGACGGCAAACATGTGATGCACCCACAGGCCGAACGCCATGAACGCGGTCGCGACGAGGGCGACGACCAGCCCGACGTACCCGACCACCGGCCGGCTCGAGAATGCCTGGATCAACGTCGACATCAGGCCTTGCGCCGGCAGGAAGATCAAGTAGACCTCGGGATGGCCGAAGAACCAGAACAGGTGTTGAAACAGGATCGGATCGCCGCCCTGCGCCTGGTTGAAGAAATGGGTGCCGACCAGCCGATCGAGAATCAGCGCGGTGCTGGCGACCATCACCGCCGGCATCGCGAAGATGATCATGAAGCTCGTCACCAGTTGCGCCCACACGAACACCGGCAGGCGATCCAGCGTCATGCCCGGCCGCCGGAACTTGAACACGGTGACGATCGTCACGATCGCGCCGACCAGTGACGCGACTTCCGTGAAGGTGATCAGCTGCGCCCAGGTGTCGGCGCGCTTGCCCGGCGCGAACTCCGGTCCGGCCAGCGGCACGTAACTGAACCAGCCGTTGTCGGGGCCAATGTTCAGGAAGAACGAGACGTACAGGAAGATCCCGCCGGCCAGGAACATCCAATAGCCGAAGGCCGCCAGCCGCGGCAGCGCCATGGTGCGGGCGCCGACCATCAAGGGCGTGAAATACAGGCCCAGCCCTTCCATCACCGGCACTGCAAACAAGAACATCATCGTCGTGCCGTGCATCGTGAAGACCTGGTTGTACAGGTCCGGCCCGAGGAAGTGATTTTCGGGGACCGCCAGTTGAATGCGCATCAGGCCGGCGAGCACGCCGCCCAGCGCAAAGAACACCAGCGCCGTGACGATGAAACGCATCCCGATGCGTTTGGGATCGACGTCGGAGAGAAATCCGATCAGCCCTCGCGGCTGCGCCCAGGTCCGCGCCAACTGCTGCTGTTCGGCCGCGATGTGATCGGCGGTGATCTCGCGCGCGACAATGGTGGCGCTCATCGCAGCTGCTCCAGGTAGGCGACGATCGCGGCGCGATCGCGATCCGGCAAGGCCAGTGCCGGCATCCGGTTGCCGGGCTTGATTCGTTGCGGATCGCGGATCCATTCCTCGAGGTGATCCGGAGTTCGCGGCAGGATGCCGGCACCGATCGTGGAGCGGCTCGCCAGGTGGGTCAGATCGGGGCCCATGCGTCCACCCGCAGCCGTCCCGCGGATGGTGTGGCACATCACGCACGCGCTTTGTTGCACCAGCTGCAATCCGCGCCGCTCCGGATCGGACGCGGGCTGGTGCGCGGTCTGGCGCTGCGCCTGGATCCATTTCTCGAACTCCTCGGGCGATTCGGCGACGACCACGATCGCCATGTGCGCATGTTGAGCGCCGCAATACTCGGCGCATTGTCCGCGATAGACGCCCGGATGTTCCGCGCGGATCCATAAGGTCGATTCGTGTCCGGGGATCGCATCGAGTTTGCCGTTCAGCGCCGGCACCCAGAAGCTGTGGATGACGTCGTTTGCCAGCAGCTTGATCGATACCGGACGGCCGACGGGAATGTGCAGTTCGTTGGCGGTGCGCACGCGCTGTTCCGGCTCCGGATGCTGGTACTCGACGCTCCACCACCACTGCTGCGCCATGATCTCGATCTCCAGCGCGCCTGGTGCGCGCTGGCTGGCCAGCACCCTGCTGGTGATCACCGAGTCAATCAGCAGTCCAAACAGGATGACGACCGTCACCGCGATCGCCAGGCTGATGCCGGTCACGAGACCGCGGTCGCTGCGCCCGATGGCGCCGGCGCGCAAGCCGCGCGCCACCGCCAGTCCCAGCCCGCCAAGAACGACCAGCGTCACCACCAGCGTGACCCAGAACATCAGCCACCAGTGCGACTGGATGGATTGCGCTTCGACGCCCGCGGCCGACAGCACGGAATGCATCAGTTCACCGGTGGCCCGTTTGAATGGGTGGCCTGTACTGGCGCGATAGTTCGGCCGGTGCGGCCTGCATATCGTCGTTGCGCGACGGCGCCGCGTCCTTCCGAACATTGCCGCTGAGCGACTCCACATACGCGACGATCTGCCAGAGTTCCTGCTCGGGAATGCGGCCGCCAAACGACGGCATGCCATTCGGACGGCCCTGCGCGATGGTCGAGAAGATCTGGTCGGCGCGGCTGCCGTAGATCCATCGGTGATCCATCAATGCCGGCCCGATCGCCCCACCGCCTTGCGCGTGGCAGCCGACGCAGTTGTAGGCGGAGTACAGCCGCTTGCCTTCGCTCAAGGCGTAGGCGTTGTCATGCAACGGGTTGACGAAGGCCGGCGCCGGAGACGGCGCACCGGGCTGGAGGCTGGTGAGCCGTGTCGTCGTCGCGAGCTGATCGCCGTTGGGGAGCTTGAAATCCCGGCGCTCGCGCTCGCAGCCCACCGCGGCCAGCAACACGACAACCGCGAGCACGCGCCTCATCGCGCCGCCACCTTCGGCGCCTCGATCAGCGGCACCGCGTATTCGCGGAGGATGGCGTCAATCGCCGGCCGGTTCGCGGCGATCACGCCATCGAGCTCGTCACGCAGCGCGCGATTCGCGCGCGCGACGCCCATCGATACGTCGAACACGAACGGGAACGGCGGCTCCTCGTGCGGCAGGACCGGTGTCAGCTGCAGGGCGACCGGTGAGGACCGCGCGAAATATCCGGCGAGGGGGCCCCAGGCGATCGCCACGTCCACGTCGCCGTTCGCGACCGCACCAATCAAGGCCGCGGGTGGATTCGGTTCTCGATAGTCGCCGTACACCGAGTAGCCGCGCACGTTGTCGATCAGGCCGCGATTGCTCAGCGCGTGGGCCGGCGGACTGTTCGAGAAATCATCGCCGATGATCTGGACGCCGACCGTGGCCGTGGCCAGAAATGGATCGTCGAACGAGGCCGGTTGATGCGTGCCCTGCCGGGTCACAAACACGTAACTCGATCGATAGTAGGGTTGCGTCGTGGCCGCCTGCTCGATCGCCGATGGCAGGCCCATCACCACGTCGCAGGTGCCGGCGCGCAGCGTGTTGCGGATGAAACCGCGGCGTTGGGCCCACCACGTGTACTCGATCTTCGCGCCGAGGCGTTCGCCGACCAGCGACGCGATGCGGTTTTCAAAGCCTTCCAGCCGCTGATTGGAGAACGGCAGGTTGTTGGGATCCGCGCACACCCGGAGCGTGCGCGTCGACGTGGCGGGTGGCCGCGACGCGGTGGCGTGACCGCACGCGGCAGTGGCGACGAGCGCGGCGAGCAGCGCGCTACGGAAGGCTGAACACATGGAGCACGCCTCCCTTGGTCGCCGATGCCTGCAGCGCCTTCATCGTCTCGCCCCATCCGGCAGCGGCCGTCGGATCGCGGGTGTCGAGCTCGTTGACGATCACCGCGCCCGGCCAGCCGCCAATGCCGGCAAGGATGGCGATGTATTGCTTGCCGTCGGGACCGCGATAAGTGATCGGCTGGCCGATCACGCCCGATGCGGTCCGTCCTTTCCAGAGCTCGACGCCGCTGCGCGCATCGACCGCTTTCAACCAGCCGTCCATCGTGCCGTAGAACACGACATCGCCGGCGGTGGCGAGCGTCCCGCTCCAGGCCATGAAAGGCTCCTTGATCTTCCACGCCGGTTGCGCCTTGGCCGGATCCCACGCGGTCACTTCGCCGAGGTGTCCCCCGGGTCCCGGATGGAACACGACTTCCGCGCCGACGTACGGCGTGCCGGCGATATAGCTGGTCTCCATGCCTTCGTAGTCCATGCAGAGGTTGTTGTGCGGGAGATACAGCAGGCCGGTGCGCGGCGAAAACGACGAGGGTTGCCAGTCTTTCGCGCCGGGGGACGCCGGACAGATGTCGCGGATCACCGTGCCGGCGCGCGTGCGTTTCTCCTCGACGTATTGCAGCCGGCCGCTCTTCAGGTCGACGCCTGTCGAGGAGGTGATGTGGACGAACGGCGTGGCCGACAGCACCTCGCCGGTCAGGCGATCGAGCACATAGATGTAGCCGTTGCGTTCAGGATGCACGATCACCGGCCGCGGCTGCCCGTTGATCGTCAAGGTCAACAGCACGTTCTCGTTCACCGCGTCGAAATCATAGAGATCGTGCGGGCTGAATTGATAAAACCACTTCGCCTCGCCGCTGTCCGCGTCACGCGCGAAGATGCCCGCGGTCCACTTGTTGTCGCCGGGCCGCTGATCCGGATTCCACGGACCGGGATTCGACGTGCCGTAAAAAATCATGTTCAGTTGCGCGTCGTACGAGATCCACCCCCACACCGCGCCGCCGCCCATCTTCCACGCCTCGGACGGCCACGTCCTGGTCCCGAGATCGGTCCCCTTGTCACTGTCGTAGAACGGTTTGAAATTCGGTCCGATCAGGACATCGCGATCAGGGCCGGTGCTATAGGCGCGCCACACGATCGCCCCGGTGGCAACATCGAGCGCTGTCAGCCAGCCCCGGACGCCGAACTCGCCGCCTGAATTGCCGACCAGGACCTTGTCCTTGACGACCAGCGGCGCCATCGTGATCGTCTCACCGCGATTGATGTCGCCAAGCTGGACCTTCCACAACTGCGTGCCGGTTTCGGCGTCCACGGCCGCGGTGAACCCATCAAGCGTGTTGATGAAGACGCGACCATTCGCATACGCCGCGCCGCGGTTCACCGTGTCGCAGCACGCCACACCCTTGGCCGCCGATTGTGGATCCGGATCGTAGCGCCACTTCACGCTGGCACCGGGCTTCGACAGATCCAGCGCGTAGAGCGCGTTCGGAAACGGCGTGACGACGAACATCGTCGAACCGACGACGAGCGGCGCGGCCTCATGACCGCCGAGCGTCCCCGTCGAGAAGCTCCAGGCTTCGCGGAGCTGGCTCACATTGGAGGCGTTGATATCCGCGAGCGTGCTGAAGCGCGTGCTCGCGTAATCACCTGAAGGCATCAGCCATTCATTCCCAATCACCGGGGCCGCGGTGACGGAGCCTCCGGTTGGAGCGGAGCCTGATGAATGCTCGGGGCTAGCCGGTGGTCTCCCTGATCGACACGTCACCATCCCCAGGGAGACGGTAATTGCGAGCGCCGCTGGCCAGATTCGCGTGCGCAACAGTGATGACCTCATGCCCTTCGAGATCGTCTGCGTGCAACCGGCGTACCCGAGTCTGAGCGCTGTTGAAAATGGATTTAGGGGAAATGCTGATGCGTTCGTTCACCTAATCTGGGTGCGCCGCCGTCGGCTCAGGTTCTTCATCGCGGCATGGTTTCTGCAATTCGCCTCAGCGAAAGAAGGCCAATGACTGACAACCCTAATCGCATCGATTTGGAAGACGGCGACGAACTGATTCCGGTCACGCGCGAATCCAGTCGAGGTGGCAATGAACCGCCCCCCGAAACGAACGATCGGCCCGAGCAGAACGTCGCCTACGACGAGGTGGTGAAGGGCGCGCCCCTCACCGAAGAGGAGCGGCGCCGGGCCGAACGCGAAAGTCCGCTCACATAAGGCGGGTCTACGGCTCCTTGCCGCTGGCGCCGGCGACTTTGTGTGAAGAAGGATGGCTGCGGTCGGCGTACTTCGACTCGGCCTCCTTCTGCGCAACCGATCGGCTGCCCGCTTTGTGTGACGTGTGGCGGTCTCGGGTATCACCCAACGGCACTTCGCCTTCGCGCCCGGCGGCATCCTGCTCCGGTGGGGGCGCATCCGGGCTGATCGGAGGGTGCTGTTGGCGCTCCTGTGCTTCTTCGCTCGCCGATTCACGATTACTGATTCCCTGTTGATCGTCGTTCATGATTCCTCCGGAGAGGTGGATTGCAGGAACCGATCCACCGCATGGTGACCATGGCCGAATCACAGGGACTCTGGGGTCCTGACGTCCCGCCGGGCTTTCATTACCGCGATGGTTTCATTTCACGCGGCGACGAGCTGAGCCTTATCGACGCGCTCGCGACCGTAGAGTTTTCAGAATTTGAGATGCGCGGCGTTGTCGCGAGACGCCGGGTGGCGTTCTTCGGCGAATCCTACGATCGAGGGACGGCAACAGCGCTGCCGGACTTCTTGTTGCCGCTGCGTGCTGAGATTGCGAGGTTCGCGGGCGTTGAACCTGCCGCGTTCGCGATGGCGCTGATCAATGAGTACCGGCCGGGCACGCCGATCGGGTGGCACCGTGATGCTCCCCAGTACGACATCGTCGCCGGCGTCTCCCTGTTGTCAGCGTGCCGGATGAAGTTTCGCCCCTACCGGCCGCCGGCATCGTCGCCATCGACGGCGGTTCGCCGGGTCGCGACCCACGAAGTGGTCCTGGCTCGCCGATCCGCCTATGTAATGACGCACGAATCGCGAAGCGCGTTCGAGCACCACATTCCACCGGTCGCGGAATTACGTTTCTCGATCACGTTCCGAACGCTGCGCTAGTGCCGGCCTACTCAGGAACGGGAACGGCCCCGCATCAGCACGGCGCCGGCGGCCATCATCACCAGCGAAAACAGATGCGCGACCGCCAGTCCCAGCAGGACCGGTTGATGCACGCGAATGAATTCGATGGCAAAGCGAAGCGCGCCTGCGGCCAGCAAGTATCGGCCGAACACTTGTCGATCGGGCTCACCCATGCGGCGCCAGCGGAGCAACAGGATGCCGAGAATACCGAGACCGATCGCTTCGTAAAGTTGCGTGGGATGCACGGGCACCGTCGTCGGCGGCAAGCCCTGCGGGAAGGCGACCGCCCACGGGAGATGGCTGGGGATGCCGTAGTCGTCGCCGACGAGGAAGCAGCCGATTCGTCCCAGCAGATGACTGAACGCGAACGCCGGCGTGGCCGCGGCGAGAACGCGCATCAGGGGCAGCCGCCGCAACACCAGCACGCTGATGCCGGTCAGCAGCCCACCGGCGAGGCCGCCGTACCAACTCAGGCCGCCGCGTGAGAATAGCAGGCTGAAGAACGGCCCCGTGGCGGCGTGCTCGATCGACCAGATCAGCTTGGCGCCGGCGATGCCGCCGATCAGGCCGTAAACGGCCGCGTCGATGGTCGACGGCGGTAACGCCGATCGGCGCAGTTCGCGAGCGAATAGCTGGAGACCCACCAGCGACGCGATCGCCAGCATCGCGCCGAAACTGGTGACCTCGAATGAACCAATGCGAAACAGGACGGGGAACATGGATCCGATATTAGATCGCGCCCCCGGGCGTTGTATTAATGCCCCGGGTCACTTAATCGGCGGTACGATCCGGATGTCGAGCGCTTCCAGCTCGGAATCGTCGTCGTCATCTTCGGCGTAGGCGTTGAACGCGTCCACCACGACAGTTTGGCCGGGCTTGAGCGCGCTAATCGGCAGCTTCTTCTCTTCCTTGAGGCGCCGGATCACCGTCCGTCGCGTGAGATCCATCGAGTAGGTCCTGGCGTCCTTGTTCGTGACGTCCAGCCTGGTCGCCGTCACCTTTGCGATCGTGCCGATCACCCGAAAGGTCACGTGCGCGGACAATGGCGCGGCTGAGGCCAGCGCGATCAGCAGGCCGGCGGCCGCGATTGACGGAACAGTTTTCGCGAGCGACGTTATCGAGGTTATTGTCCGCTCCGCCATGGCGACACGTTGCTCCACGTTCGCATCGCGTCCCTGGCCCAGGCCGTCGACTTGCCGGCGTGACACGACGTGCACGGGTTCGCGATCTTGAAATCGTCCGTCATCTTCGGCGTGATGAACGCGAACGTGTGGCTGCGCACGTTGACGTTGGCAATCGTCTGCTCGATCTTCGGCATGTGACAGGCGACACAATCGCTGCCGGCGCTGCCGCGGGCGTGATGGGTGTGATCTTCGAGCGTGGCGCCACGCGGGCCGTTCGGCGACGCCGGGTTGTGGCAGGTCAGGCACAGGTCGCGGGCCGGCTTCAGCAGCAGCGCGTCGTTCGGCGTGCCATGGGAATCGTGACAGCTCGAACACGTCACGCCGTGCCGATACATCACGCTCTGTGCGAAGTCATTGCCCTGCATCCGGTTCTTGTGGGCGGTGCCGTCAGCGAAGTGCGTGAACGTGGTTTCGCCGAGCTTGTGCTCCTCGAGCTGCCAGAAGTCCTTCAACTGCCCGCCCTGGGTAAAGCCTACCGGCCAGTCGTAATACTTCCCTTCGATCGGATTGTGGAGCGGCTGCCCCTGCGAATGACATTGAATGCAGGTGTCGTTGGCGCGGACGAAATCCAGCTTGGCGGGATTGATGATGTTCGCCGCGGTGGGGCTCGCGACATGCGCGCTGCCGGGACCGTGGCACTTCTCGCACCCGACGTTCCACTCGGTGACCGTCTTGGTGCGGATGTTGTAATTGACGGAATGACAGCCATCGCAGAGCGGCCCGGTGGGCCGTTGTGAGTTGTCGCCGGGATAGTGAGGCACCCACCAGTCCGCGTTCGGTGGGACGAGATATGGACGCCACACCTTGTTCGTGACGTCCCACTGCGCCGGCAACGGGAAGTAATCATCACCACGCTTGGTGAAGTAGCGCTGCTTCCACTTCGACCCGTAGACCAGCGCCACGTCGCCGAGCGTGAAGGTCAGCGCCGGATCGGCTTTCGAGAAATCCGGCAACACCACGTCCGGGCGGAGGTGAGGATCGACGACGACATTGGCCATCCGCGTTTTCGACCAGCGCTCGTAGGTCGCGGTGTGGCAGCGCCGGCAGCTCTGCGAGCCGACGAAACCCGGCTCGGTCGGTGAGCTGCCTGGCACGGGTGTGGGGCGCGCCGCCGCGGCCTGGCTCGACACCCGGACCGAGAGCGTGATCGCGAAGATCATCGCGGAACCAGCAATCAACGCCACGGATCGATAGCTCATGGGTCCTGTCGGCACATTATGCCACCTCGCCGCTCCTTTCAAATTCGATGCGGCGCCCTGCTCAGGATCGAACCGGCGTCCCCGCATCCTGTAAAATAGCGGCTGTGCGAACGCGCATCACCTTGGCGGCGCTGGCGTTAGCATTGTGGCTGCCTGCGGCAGCGATGGCCCATCCCGGGCACGGCGAGGTGTCGCTGCTCAAGGGCACCATCGTCTCGATCGAGGCGACGCGCGTGCAGCTCGAGGTCTTCGATCGTGCCTCCGCCAGTGTTCGCAGGATTTGGGTGATCGTCGATGAGACGACCGGCGTCCGGTCGGGCAAGGCGCGTCTCTCGCTGAATGATCTGCGCGCGGGTGCCGAGGTCGAGTGCGCCAGCGAAACCGACGAGGGTCCCGATGGCGCCACGATCCTGCGCGCCGTGACCTTTCGGTTCAAGGCGCCGAAGAAATAATCCCGCTTACTTCGGCTTCTGCGTCGGCGGGATCGCCGGCACCAGCCGAATCTCGAGCGCCAGCAGATCCAGGATGCTGTCGCCATACGCTTCCACCACGACGCTGCCGCCCACCTTGATCTGGTTGAACGGCGCCGGCTTCTTGTCGCGCGTCACCTTGGTTTTCTTGTCGATATCGATCTCGACGATCGTGCCGTCCTTGATCTGCTTGACGTCGATCTGCGTCGCGCTGATCTTGGCGACCGTGCCGACAATCCGATACGCGTCGTGCGCGCTGAGCCCGGTGGGACAGGCCAGCGCGGCCGTGAACAACACCACGCCGATTACTGAAGACTTCATCGTCACTCCTTTGGAGCCGCCAGCTCGTGTGGCACTCGGGTTTTGTCGGAACGAAATTCAATCGCATTGCCGTAGAAGCCGCTGGTCTGCAGCGTCACCGTGATCGGTTTCCCGGTCGGGTTCTCCCAATACCAGCCGTGGATGCCGGTAAACGGCGCCGTGAAGGTGCCGTGGGCCTCCTGCCAGTTGGCCTTGTCGAAGCTCGTCACCTTGTCGGGGTCGGCATTCAGCTCACCGTGAAAGTCGTTGATCACCGGCTCGCTCGCCTTCCACGAGAACACCATCTGGCCGCCTTCGACCAATTGATATTTGTATTCGACGTAGTCATACGGGCCGAGCGTGAATGTCTCGCGATCGACCTTGAACGGCACCGAGTATTGACCGATCGGACCGACCACCGTCGGTTTCAAGTCGCTGCCCGCCGGCAACGGTTCAGGGGGCGGCTGTTTCACCGCGTGCGACATCACGGTGAGGCCGAGCGCGTCGCCCGCACCGGTCGGATCCACGCCGTACTCGGCGGGGAGAACCGTGGTGACCAGGATGATCATCGCGACCAGCAGGGCGGCGACAGTGGTGATCAGCAGCTGCCGCTTCGACGGCAGTTCAGGAGTCTGAGTCTGAATGGGTGTGGTCATCGTGATCAGGCGGCCAATGCAAAACCGGTCAGTTGATAGCCCGCAAACACGAAGCCCGCGGTCATCAACGCCGCATTCGTGAAGTAGGCGTGCTGCAAGTATCCGGGACGGGCGCGCCAATAGGTCAGCGCGATCAGCACGCCGGTCAAGGCGAGGAGCTGTCCGATCTCGACGCCGACATTGAAACTGACGATGTTCTCGACCAGCCCGTTGGGAGACAGTTGAAATTGCTGCAGCTTGGTGGCAAGACCGAAGCCGTGGAAGAGCCCGAAGATCAGCACCGCCACCCGCGTGTCCGGCTGGAAGCCGAGCAGGGCCTTGAAGCCGCCGATGTTTTCGAAGCCTTTGTAGACGATCGACAACCCGATGATCGCGTCGATCAGATACGGATCGACACGAATGCCGCCCAGTGCGCCACCGAGCAGCGTCAGGCTGTGGCCGACCGTGAACAGGCTGACGTAGAGCAGGATGTCTTTCAGGCGATAGAGAAAGAAGATCACGCCGACCAGGAACAGCAGGTGATCGTAACCGGTGACCATGTGCTTGGCGCCGAGATACAGCAGCGGAATAATCGCCGGGCCGTTCAGCGACAGCAGGAACAGCGCGTCCTTCGACGACACGCCGTGTGCGGCGACGGGCGGCGAGACGATGGCCACCAGCGCCACCACCAATCCCGCGCCAATCCCCAGGCGCACGCTGCGTCGTGTCTCGTGGTGCGGTAAGACGGTATTCATACGACCTCGTTACCGGGCTGGCCGGGGCCCATCCCCTGCCCCTTGAAGACCCAGTCATACAGTACGGGAAGCAGGAACAAGGTCAACACCGTTGAACTGAACAGGCCGCCGATCACCACCGACGCGAGCGGGCGCTGGACCTCCGCACCCGTCGACGTCGATAGCGCCATCGGAATGAAGCCGAAGCTGGCCACGAACGCCGTCATCAATACCGGCCGCAACCGCCGGCGCGCGCCGCGGAGGACGGCCTGCCGCGTCCGCTCGCCCCTCTCCCGTAACTGGTTGATCGAACTAATCAACACCACGCCGTTCAACATCGCGACACCGAACAGCGCGATGAATCCCACGGAGGCCGACAGGTTCAGGTTCATGCCGCGCAGCCACAAGGCGGCGATGCCACCCACCACCGCGAACGGCACGTTGCCGACCACCAACAGCGCCGGTTTGATCTCGCCGAACGTCAGGAACAACAGCACGAAGATCACCGCGATCACCACCGGCACCACGATCATCAGCCGCCGGGTCGCACGCTCCTGGTTTTCGAACTGGCCGCCGTATTCGACGAAATACCCGGGCGGCAGTGCCACGTCCTGGTTGATGCGCGTCTTCACCTCGTCGACGAAGCTGCCCAGGTCGCGGCCGCGCACGTTGGACATCACGACGATGCGCCGCTGGCCTTCTTCGCGCTCGACCTTCTCGGGGCCGCGCGTCACCGCGATGCTGGCCAGCTGATCGAGGCCGACCTGTTCCCCGCCCGGCGCCTTCAGCTGGATCGACCGCATCGCATCGGGATCGGTCCGGTACTGCTCCGGCAGGTGCAGCGCCACGGTGTAGCGCTTCTGGCCGTCGATCACCGTCGAGATCAAGTCGCCGGATCCGGCCGCCGACACCGCTTCTTCGACATCGGTCACGTTCAACCCGTAGCGCGCCAGCGCCGCGCGATCGACCTTGATCGCCAGCTCGGCCACGCCGGAGGTCACCAGCATCTGGGCGTCGGCGGCGCCGCGCACACCCGCCATCGCGCGGAGCACCTGCTCGCCGAGACTGTCGAGCGCCCCGAAGTCGTCGCCGAAGATCTTGATCGCCAGGTCGGCTTTCACGCCGGAGACGGTCTCGTCCATGCGCATCGCCATCGGCTGCGAGAAACTGTAGGTGATGCCGGGAATCGTCGACAGGCTCTCGTCGACGGCCTCGATCAACGCCTCCTTGGTGTGGAACCGCTGCCACTCGCGCTGCGGCTTGAGCACCAGGTAGGTGTCGCCTTCATTGATGCCCATCGCCTCGGTCGCGAAGTCAGGACGCCCGATCTTGATCACGACATCCTCGATTTCCGGGATCGACCGCAGCCGCGCTTCGATCTGCTTGCTGATCTCGATCGACTCGGTCAGCGAGATGCCCGGCAGCTTGCGGGTCTCGAGCAGGATTTCGCCCTCGTCGAGCCGCGGCATGAACTCGGTGCCGATGAACAGCAGCGAGCCGACCGCGACCGCCAGCACGGCGCCGGCGCCGGACACCGTCAGGTACCGGTGCTGGATGGTCCATTCGAGCGCGCGGCCATAGTGCTCGTTGAGGCGATCGAAAATGCGCTGCAACCGCGCGTGCGCAGGAGTGGCCGGAATGCCGTGGCGAAACGCGACGGATGCCAGCGCCGGCACCAGCGTCAATGCCAGCAGCAGGGAACCGAACAACGCCGCGCACACCGTGATTGCCATCGGACGGAACATCCGCCCTTCGAGGCCTTCCAGGAACAGGATCGGCAGGTAGACGGCAATGATGATCACCACCGCGAACGTCATCGGCCGCGCCACCTCGGCGGCGGCGTGGCGGATCGATTCGAGCGGCGTCTCCCGGCCATGGTGCTTCTCGAGGCGGTGCACCGAGTTCTCCATCATCACCACGGCGCCGTCGACGATCATGCCGAAGTCGATCGCGCCCAGGCTCATCAGGTTGGCGCTGATGCCGAAAAAGCGCATCCCGAGGAAACTGATCAGCATCGAGAACGGGATGACCAGCGCGGTGATCAGCGCCGCGCGCAGGTTGCCCAGGAACAGCAGCAGGATGATCGTCACCAGCACGAAGCCTTCGAACAGGTTCTTCTGCACGGTGTTGATCGTGCCGTCGATGACGAACGACTGATCGTAGAACGGCATCAGCGTCACGCCGCTCGGCAGGCGCAGCGTGGCGATCTTTTCCTTGACGCGCTCGATCAGCTGCTTGCCGTTCTCGCCCTTGAGCATGATCACCGTGCCCGACACCGTTTCGGCGCCCCCGCGCAGCGTCGCGCCTGACGGCGGCGCGGCGCCGATGCGAATCGTCGCCACGTCCTTCAACAACACCGGCGTGCCGTTGGTCGCGCTCAGCACGATGTTGCCGAAATCTTCCGTCGACACCGCGCGTCCGGAACCCAGCAGCGTGTACTGTTCGGCCGCGTGTTCGATGTAGCCGCCGCCGAAGTTGGCATTGTTCTCTTCGACGCGCACCGCCACGTCATGCAGCGTCAATCCGTACTGGGTCAGTTGCACCGGATCGATGACGATCTGGAACTGCTTGGTCTGTCCGCCCCAGGTATTCACTTCGCTGACGCCGGGGATGGTGCGCAGCTGCCCCTTGATCACCCACTCCTGCAGGTCCTTCAGCTCGAGCGCATTCATCGGCCCGGCGAGCGTGTACTGGAACAGCTCGCCGAACGCCGTCGCCGGCAAGCCCAGTTGCGGCTGCACGCCGGCGGGCAGTTGCTGCGACAGCTGCTGGAGGCGCTCCGCAACCAGTTGCCGCGCCAGGTACATCGGCACCCGATCGTTGAAGACGATCGTCACCATCGACAGGCCGAGCTTCGACAGCGAGCGCACTTCTTCCTTGTTCGGCAGGCCGAGCATGGCGCGCTCGATCGGGTAGGTGACGAGCTGCTCCATTTCCGTCGGCGGCAATCCGGAGGCTTCGGTGACGACCACCACCTGGTTGTTGGTCAGGTCCGGAAACGCCTCGACCGGAATGGTGTAGAGCGCATAGCCGCCCACGCCGAGCAGCGCGACGATCGCGATGAGAATCAGCCACCGGAATTCGAGCGTGGCGTCGATGATGCGCGTCAGCATGCGACCCCTATTCCTCTTCCATCGTCGAGCGCAGCAGGTGCGACTTCAACGTGAAGCTGCCATGCACGACAATCTGCTCCCCGGCCTTGAGGCCCTCGAGCACCGTCGTCTTGCCGTTGGCAGTGGCGCCGACGCGGATCGGCCGGACCGCGAAGCGATCGGCCGCCAGGCGGACGAACACAATCTCCTGTCCGTCGATCTGCTGCACGGCGTCGGAAGGCACCGTCATCACGGTGGTTGTCGGACCGGTCGGGATGTCGGCATTGGCGAGCATCTCCGGACGGAGGCGCTGTCCCGGATTCTTCAACACGATTCGCACCTGCATCAGGCGGGTGGTGGGATTGAATTCCTGGCCGAGGTTGGTAATCTGCCCGGAGAACTGTTCGCTGGCGACACCTGGAAGGCTGACCGTGACGTGCTGGCCGGTCTTGAGTTGTCCGAGATTCTCCTGGCGAACCGAGGCCAGCATCCAGACCTCCGACAGGTCCCCGATCACGAAAGCGTCTTGCCCTGGCGCGATCGTGCCGCCGGGCGTGATGCTCTTTTCGAGCACGTAGCCGCCAAAGGGCGCGCGGATCGGGACCAGGTCCGCGTCGGGATCGCCGGCCTTGGGTTCGACAGGAACGCCAAGGCCTTCTTCAAGGACGCCGGTGGCGCGCTCGACTTCGGTCTGGGCGTTCTTGACGGCGGCCTCCGCTGCCACGAGATCCTGTCGCGCCTGATCGACCTGCTGGACCGACGCGGCCTTCAAATCAAGCAGCGACTGCGCGCGGTCGAAATTACGCCTGGCGAGCGTGGCGGCAGCGTGCACGCGCTGCAGGTCCGCGACCGCGGTGCGGTATTTCGCGCGTTCTTCGCGCACTTCGTCGGCGTGGAAGCGCGCCAGAATCTGCCCCTTCTGCACGGCATCGCCGAGATTGACGTTCACCGAGCGCACCAGGCCATTGGTGCGCACGCCGACACTCCACACGCGATCGTCGGCGCGCGCGATGCGGCCCGACACCCGCAGCACCGCCGGCGCGTCCATCGCGTTCACCGGCTGGCTTTCGATCTTGCCCGTCGCCTGCTCGGCCGGTGTCAGCACGACCTGATCCTTCGGCGTCTTGGCCGCGTCGGCCTTGGCCGGCTCGGCGGGCGATCCGCCGCCACACGCCGACACCCATAACGACAATACGAACACCACCACGGGGATACTGCGGGTCATCGGCTCACTCCTTGCGCGGCTTCAAGATTCACGACGCTCTGCTGAAACGCGACCATGCCGTCGACCCAGGCCGACTCACCGTCCAATCGCGATCGTTCCGCGTCGAGCAGGCGCAGCAAGTCGAGGCCGCCCTGCTGGTACGCGGCCTGCGCGATCGAGGAAATGGTGGCCGCGTGCTCGCGCAGCGGCTGCAGGGTGTCGACAACTTCCGCGCGCCGCATTTCATACTCCTGGACCGCGCGCTGCAGGTCCGCCTTCACGCCGCCCTCAACTTCATCGCGGAGCAGCTGCTGCTGGCGCACTTCAGCGGCGGCCGCGGCGCGATTCCCCTGGTTGCGATCGAGAAACGGCAGGCTCACCGTGACGGCGGCGACTGCGGTGTTGACGCCGGAAATCGCATCGGGCAACTGCGTGCGCTTGTAACCGACCACGACGCCGAGGTCCGGCCGGGCCGCAATCGCCTGGAGCCGCGCGTTGGCCCGCGCTTCTTCAATCGAGGCCGACGCGACTTTGAGCTCGCCGCGCTGCGCCAGCACCTGCTCGATCGCCGGTGCGGCGATCGCGGCCGGCATTTGATCGAGCGGCTCCGTCAGCACGAACTCCGTCGATTCGACCTGCCCCATTTCCTTGAAGAGCGTGGCGCGGGCCTTCGTCGCCTCGATCGCCGCGAGGTGCGCGGCAATCTGGATGCGCTCGCCTTCGAGGCGGACGCGCAGCACGTCTTGCTCCGCGATGGTCCCGACTTTGAGCTGGGCCGCGTGGTAGTCGATGATGCGCTGAAAGTTGGTGACGCTCGACTGCAGCAGATCGCGGCGTTCCTGCGCGCCGCGCGCGGACCAGTAGGCAAGCCGTACGGCGTGCGTCACCTGGCGCCTGGTGAGATCGGCCTCGGCCTGCGTTCGCACGACCGCCTGTTCGGCCACCGCCACGCGGTGCCCGCGCTTGCCGAGAATGTCCAGCGGCCACGTCAGGTACGCCAGCGTATCGACATCACGCGAGTAGGCCTGGCCCGGCCGCAAATTTTCGTTGCCGAACTGCAATTCCGGGTTGGGCGCCAGTCCCGCCTGTTGCTTGCGGCCTTCGGCGGCGGCGACGCGCTCCGCTTCGGCCTTCAACAAGGGCCGGGAATTCACCGCGGTGTCGACGGCCTCCTGCAAACTAAGCCGCCGCTGCGCGCTGCACACCGCCGGCACCAGCACCAGCAGCGCAACGGTAGTACTCCACCCGCAACGTGAGAATCTCACGAGACTTCCTTTCAGACGAACGAACGATCGGGAATGGAAACGGTGACGGCGAAAGCCGTCCAGACGGGGCTAGACCGAGGCGGGCGGAGCGCGGAGCGATCGGATGCGAATCGGCGGGCCGTGTGCGGGGGCCGACTTCAGCGGCTGCACGGCAGAATCACGGCGGAAATCCGGTTCAATGACAATCGCGGCGGCGAGCGGCGCTGGGTGATGGACGACGTAGGGCCGCTGGGCGTGATAGGCCGGGACGATCGTCCTGGCTGATGCGTGGTCGTCGTGATCGTCCGCGGTCAGGCGCTGATCGGCCGGCGCCGGATGATGGTGTGACGACGACTCGGCGTGATGCGGATGAGCGCCCACGTGACGGTGCACGGTGACGGTGCCATCGGACGAGGCGTGCACATGCTCCAGCGGCAGCAGCGTCGCCAGGAGCAACGCCGAGACCGCGACGACCGAGACGGCAAACCTGATGGGGCCGGACACGAACGCTCAGTATAGGTGGCCGGGCGCGCGCGCTGTCAAGCGCCGGACCCGCCGCACGCCTCATGTTAGGGTGGGTTAACGTGTCAGCACCCACCAATCAGCAACACCGCGCGATCCTGCGAAGAATTGCCGAACGCGCCATGCTCGAGCGCGGCCTGCTCCCGACGTTTTCAGCGGCGGCCTCTGCCGAGTTACAGGCATTGCCTGCTTCGGGTGCCACCGAGACCGCGGGTGTTCGAGACCTCACCGCGCTCGCGTGGTGTTCGATCGACAACGACGACTCCCGCGATCTGGATCAGTTGACGGTCGCCGAGCCCCTGGCAGGAGACGCCGTCAGGATCCGCGTCGCCGTCGCCGACGTCGACGCCTTGGTGAAGCCCGGCTCCGCGATCGATCAACACGCGCGGCACAACACCACCTCGGTCTATACCGCGGCCGAAATCTTCCCGATGCTGCCCGAGCGGCTGTCGACGGACCTGACGTCATTGAACGCGGGTGTCGAACGCCTCGCGGTGGTGGTGGATTTCGTCGTCGGCGCCGATGGCGCCGTGCAGAGTTCCGAGATTCATCGCGCGCGCGTGCGCAATCAGGCGAAGCTTGCCTACAACAGCCTGGCCGCGTGGCTCGACGGCACCGGCGCCGCACCGCCGGCCCTGGCGGCCGTGGCGGGACTGTCGGACAATCTGCGCGTCCAGGACCAGATCGCGCAACGACTGCGCGACCTGCGCCACCGGCAGGGCGCACTGAGCCTGGAGACGATCCAGTCGAAACCGCAGTTCGAAGGCGATCAGCTCCGCGAGCTGACTATCGAACGTCCCAATCGCGCCAAGCAGATCATCGAGGACTTCATGATCGCCGCCAACGGCGTGACCGCTCGATTCCTTGCCGACCAGAAGATCCCCTCCATTCGCCGCGTCGTCCGCACGCCGAAACGATGGGACCGGATCGTCTCGCTGGCGAAGGAGCATGGCGTGAGCCTGCCGGACGTCCCGGACTCCGCGGCCCTTGATGACTTTCTCGTCAAGCAACGCGCCACCGATGCGTTGCACTTCGCCGACCTGTCGCTCGCGGTGATCAAGCTGATGGGCGCCGGCGAATATGTCGCCGAGCGGCCGGGCGCGGACGCGCCAGGACATTTCGGCCTCGCGGTCAAGGACTACGCGCACTCGACGGCGCCGAATCGCCGCTTCCCCGACCTGATCACGCAGCGGTTATTGAAGGCGGCACTGTCGGGACAGGCACCGCCGTACGGCTTCGACGAGCAGGATCTCCTCGCGAAACACTGCACCGACGCCGAGGATGCGGCGAACAAGGTCGAACGCCAGGTCGGCAAGTCCGCGGCGGCGATGCTGCTCGAATCGCGGATCGGCGAGCAGTTCGACGCGCTGGTGACCGGCGCGTCGAGCAAGGGCACCTACGCTCGACTGCTCGCCATGCCCGTCGAGGGACGCGTCGTCCGTGGCTTCGAGCGCGCCGATATCGGCGACCGGATTCGCGTCAAGCTGCTCTCGGTGAACATCGAGCGCGGCTTTATCGACTTCGCCACCATCGATCAGGTCAGTAGTCGCTGAGCGCGCCGCCCGGGATCGCCGCGCGCAACGCATTGAGCACCGCCGCGAGATCGATAACTTCCTGGAACACCGCCCCCGCGACCGGTGACAGCCAGCCGGCGGACGCGATGCACATGCCCGCGACACTCAGCAGCATGCCGCCGACGGCGCTTTGCAAGGCGATGCGCCGCATCCGCCGGGCGATGTGAAAGAGCTCGTCGACGCGCTTGAGCGAGGTGTCCATGATCACCGCACCAGCGGCTTCACCGGTGATCTCGCTCTGGTGACCAAAGGCCACACCCACCGTCGCGGTCACGAGCGCCGGTGCGTCGTTGATGCCGTCGCCAATGAACAACGTCGGTGCCTGGCCGGTCTCCCGGCGGGTGATGGTGACTTTTTCCTCCGGACTCTGTGACGCGTAGACCTCGCTGATCCCCACCCGCTCGGCGAGATAGCGCACTTCACTCTCGCGATCGCCCGACACCAGCAGAATGCGCTGCAGGTGATGCCGCGGACCGAGATGGCTGATGAAGGAACGGCTGTCTTCGCGCGGCGCGTCGTGCAACCGGTACGTGGCGGCGTACTCGCCATCGATGACGATCACGCACTCGAGGCCAGTGGAGATCGGCGGCAACACCGCCGCGTACCCCGCGGCCTCGGCCTGGCGCCGGCCGATGATGCGCACCAGGCGGCCGTCGACCTCGCCTTCGAGTCCTTCACCGGGCCGCTCGCGCACTTCGGCCGCGTCCGGCACCGTCAACCACCGGCTCGTCGCCGCGTCGAGGATCGGCTTGGACAATGGATGCTTTGAATAGCGTTCCAGGCCCGCGGCCAGCCGCAGCACGAACAGATCATCCACGCCGGGTGCATTGAGGCGATCGGTAAGAGTCGGCGCGCCGTAGGTGAGGGTTCCGGTCTTGTCGAGAATGATGGTGCGGCATCCGTCGATGCGTTCCAGCACGGCCGGGTCACGGATGATGATGCTGCGCTTCGCCGCCAGCGAGATGGCGCCGATGATCGCCACCGGGATCGCGATCAGCAGCGGACACGGCGTGGCGACAACGAGGACCGCGAGAAAGCGAACCGGGTCGCCACTCCACAGCCACGCGACGACGGCGACCACCAGCGCCAGCGGCGTGTACCACGCGCCGAGCTCGTCACCGAGCCGGCGCAGCCGCGGCCGTCGTTGCTCCGAATCGCGCATCACGCCCATGATGCGGGCGTATCGTGAATCCACCGCCAGCCGGCTCGCGCGCATCGTCAACGCGCTCGCGCCGTTGATGGCGCCGGAGAAGACGTCCGACCCCGGCGTCTTCGGCATCAGGAATGGCTCGCCGGTGAGGTACGACTCATCCATCACGCCGTGGCCGTCGACGACCTGGCCGTCCACGGGACAGATCTCGTGCGGATAAACGATCAGTTCGTCGCCGATGCGCACCTCCTCGAGCGGGATCTCGGCAATCTCGTGGTGGGCACGTCGATGTGCCCGGAGCGGCATGCGGCGCGCGAGCGCGTTCAGGACCGACGACGCCCGGCCGATCGCGAAGGTTTCGAGGGCCTGGCCGCCCGATAGCATCAGCACCACGAGCGCGCCGGCGAGATACTCCCCGAGCAGCGCCGAGGCCACGATGGAAATGCCCGCGAGCAAGTCGGAACCGAACTCACGCCGCACCAGCTTGAGTGCGAGCGACAGCACCAGCGGCACGCCGCCGAGCGCGAGGACGGCGTATAGCGGGATCAGCTCCGCGCGATGCCAGTCGTCCGGCCCCCAGCGCAAGCCGAGGTGCGCGGCGATGCCGATGAGCGCGACGACGGCGATGACCGATGCGCGATCCCAACGATGCGCAGTGATGCCCTGCCCAGCTCGATCGGGGGCCGCGGGTTGGGGCCTCGGTCTCATTGGACATCCGTCAACAAGTCCGCCCCCGCGACCTTCAGGCTGCGGCGATGTGCGGGACTGGATGGTGATGGGCGCAGATCGACTGCAGTGTCTCGATCACTTCGCCGCCGCGCACCTTGCGCCCACCGACCGACAGCACGATGTCGTTCATCGACACAATGCCGAGGACCGTGCCGCCGAATCCTTCGACGGGCAGGCGGCGAATCGCGTGCTCCTTCATCACCTCGAGTACCACCTCGACGTCATCGTCCGGGCCGCAGGTAAACAACGGTCCCCGCATCACCTCGCCGACGGTGATGGTTGACGGCTGCTGGTTGCGGGTGCCGGCCGCGATGAAGGTCGCGATCGGTCACGACGCCGCGGATCTTGCCTTCCGAGACGACCGGCAGGATGCCGCAATCACCTTGCAGCATGAGCGAGGCCGCCTCGGCCAGGTTGGTGTTCGGCAGGCAGGTAATCGGATCCGAAGTCATCAGGTCTGAAATCTTCATGGCGGCTCCTGTTGTGGTGCTGGGTGACGGCGAGCTACGACGCGGCTCGAAGGGTGAAACGGCGGTTGGCCGGGACCACGAGGACCGGGCAGTGCGCGTGACGGATGACGTCCTTCGAGTTCGATCCGAAGAACGCCAAATCGAACGCGCTCCGTCCGTGCACGCCCAGCACGATCAAATCGGCGTGGCTGTCGGACGCCCGCTTCAGGATCTGCGGCGAGGCGCCGCCTTGCACGACGGCCGTGTCGATCGAGCAATAGTCGCGCGCGTCTTCCGGCACGAGCGCCTGCAACTGGGCGAGCTTCTGGGCGGCTGACTCGAGTGGCGTCTCGACCACGTGCAGCACGCTCAGCTGCGATTGGGATTCCTCGGCGATCGACAGCGCGTAGGCGAGCGCGCCGATCGACGCGGCCGAGAAATCGACCGCGCACAGGGCATGCGTGAAGTCGACCAGGTGACCGGCATGCAACGGATCGAGATGACTGGGGATGGTCAACACGGGCCGCCCCGACCGGTGCAGCAGCGCCTCCACGACCGAGCCGAGCCACACGCGCTCCACGCCGGTTCGCCCATGGCTGCCCGTCACGATCAGATCGACGTCACGGCGATCCGCACACGCGATGATTGCGTCGGCGGGTTCGGCATGCTCGAGCAACTCGACGCTGATCTCGACGTGCGGAATTTTGTAGCGATCGACGAGGGCCTGGACCTTCAACGTCTCTGCTGCGCGGATGTCCGTGGCGGCCTGGCCCGTCGTCTGCGGCGGCCTGACGTGCACCACGTGAATCGTGGCGCCGTACCAATGCGCCATCTGGATGGCGTATCGCAAGGCGCGCTCCGAGAATCCGTCGAACTCGACCGGGCAGAGGATGCGGTTGATGTCGATCATGGCGACCTTCACGGCCTTCGTGAGCAACTGGCGTGCCGTGAGGGAACTGCGCCTTTCTGGGCGTTTCACGGCGTGGCCGTGCGCATGCATCGCGGACGCACTGGGGAATTCTTCTGCCGGCGGGAATTATTCAGCGCGCGCAACCGGGCGATGTCCGGTCGCCCCGCGATTAGCGGCGGATGGTGTGGAATGACTTTCGCAGCACACCACCGGTGTGATTCGTCCGCCCGCGTACTGGTCGATCGCTGCTGATGTCCTCCTCGACCGGTTGGGCACCAGTGCCGGCGGTCTGTCGACACTCGAGGCCGCCGAACGGCTGAAGACGACGGGCGCCAATGTGTTGCGGGAACAGGGCGAGGTCACGAAATTCGCCGTGTTCGCGCGGCAATGGCGGAGCCCGCTGCTGTTGCTGTTGATCTTCGCCGCGGCCGCATCCGCCGCCACCGGCCAGTGGATCGATGCCGCCATAGTCCTCACCATTGTCGGCGCCACCGTCACCATCGGTGCCACCCGCGAATACAGCGCGCAATCTGCCGCCGCGGCCCTGCGGAGTCGCGTCGGCGTCCGCGCCACGGTGCTTCGCGGAGGACAGCCGGAACTCATCCCGACGCGCGACCTCGTCCCGGGTGACGTGGTGCTGCTCACCGCGGGCAGCCTCGTCGCCGGCGACGGCGTCATTCTCGAGGCGCAGGATTGTTACGTCAGCCAGGCCGTGCTGACCGGAGAAAGTTTCCCCGTCGTGAAGACCGCCGGCGTGGTGGCGGCGGGTGCGCCGATGACCGAACGCACCAACTGCGTGTTTCTCGGCACCAACGTCCTCAGCGGCATGGCGCGCTGCGTGATCGTCAACACCGGATCCGCAACCGAGTTCGGGGCGATCGCGCACCGGCTGACGCTGCGGCCGCCGGATACCGAGTTCGATCGCGGCATCAAGCGGTTCGGCTATTTGCTGACCGGCGCAATGCTGATCATGGTGCTGCTGGTGTTTGTCGCGCACGTGTTTCGCGGCCGCCCGCCGGTGGAGACCCTGCTGTTCTCGATCGCCCTCGCGGTCGGCTTGAGCCCGGAGCTGCTGCCGGCGATCTTGAGCGTCAACCTCGCACGCGGCGCGCAGTTGATGGCGAAACGAGGCGTGTTGGTTCGCCGGCTGAATGCCATCGAAAACCTCGGCAGCATGGATATTCTCTGCACCGACAAGACCGGCACGCTGACCGAGGGTGTCATCCAGGTCGAAGGCGCTTACGGACCCGACGGGACGCCGTCGGATGCCGTCCTCGAATGTGCCGCGTGGAACGCCGCGCTCGAGACCGGCGTCTCCAGTCCCCTGGATGACGCCATCACCAGCGCGCGGCAGCCTGATGTCACGCAGGCGCGCAAGCTCGCAGAGGTGCCATTCGATTTCATCCGCAAGCGGGTGACGATTGTGCTCGAGGACGCTGCGGGCATTCGGCTGATCACCAAGGGCGCCTTTCAGCCGGTGCTCGACGTCTGCACGCGGCTCGTCGACGGCACCGCCCTCGATGAAGCAGTGCGGGCACGGCTCGATCGCCAACAGGAGACGTGGACCAGCCGCGGCATCCGCGTCCTCGCCGTCGCCGAGCGGCACACCACAGCGCAGCCACGCTATGGCCGGGAGGACGAGCGCGAGCTCTCGTTCGTGGGCTTCGTCACGTTTCTCGATCGGCCGCGCGAGGATGTCGCTGAGGCGCTCCGTCAACTGGCGTCGCTCGGCGTGGCCGTCAAGCTGATTACCGGCGACAGTGGTTCGGTGGCACGACATGTCGCCTCACTGGTCGGGATGCGCGCCGATCGCGTCATGACCGGACGCGACCTGGCCAGCCTCGAGGACGCCGCGTTGTGGGCGGCGGCGGAAAAGACCGATCTGTTCGTCGAGGTCGATCCGAACCAGAAGGAGCGCATCATCCTCGCGCTCAAGAAAATGGGGCACGTCGTCGGGTTCCTCGGCGACGGCGTCAACGATGCGCCGGCGATGCACGCCGCCGACACCAGCCTGTCGGTGGAACACGCCGTCGATGTCGCGCGGGCGGCGGCGGACTTCGTCCTCCTCGAGCGGGGGCTCGACGTGATCCGGCGTGGCGTCGAGGAAGGGCGCAAGACCTTTGCGAACACCTTGAAGTACGTGCTGATGACGACCAGCGCCAACCTGGGGAACATGGTCAGCATGGCCGGCGCCTCGCTGTTCCTGCCGTTCCTGCCGCTGACCGCGGGCCAGATCCTGCTGAATAATTTTCTCTCGGATGTGCCGGCGATCGGGATCGCGGATGACAGCGTCGACCCCGAGCTGGTCGATCGTCCCCGCCGATGGGACATCCGGTTCATCGGCCGCTACATGATGGCGTTCGGCATCCTCAGCTCGGTGTTCGACGTCGCCACGTTTGCCGCGTTGCTCGCGATCTTCCATGCCTCACCCGAGGCGTTCCGCACCGGCTGGTTCGTCGAGTCGTTGCTGACGGAACTGGTCGTCGCGCTGGTGGTGCGCACGCGCCGGCCGTTCTTCAGGAGCCGGCCCGGCCGCCTGCTGCTGATCTCGACACTCTGCCTGATCGCCGTGGCGCTGGCCGTGCCGTATTTGCCCTTCATCCGCGTCGTCGGCTTTGTGCCGCTGCCTGGCTCCGTGCTGCTGGCGATCGTCGCGATCACCGTGCTCTACGTGGCGGCGACGGAGCTGCAGAAGATCTGGTTCTACCGGCGGGCGTGATGACCACCGGCTACTTGCCGAACACGTAGCCTTCGCCGCGGCGGGTCGTGATGAGAGGCCGCTCGCCGTCCGCGTCGAGCTTGCGGCGCAGGCGCTGCACGTAGACGTCGATCACGTTGGAGAACTGATCGTATTGCTCATCCCAGACGTGCTCGGCGATCTCCGGCCGGCCGATCACTTCGCCGGCGCGACGGGCGAAGAATTCCAGCAACGCATATTCACGGGCGGTGAGGCGAATGGCGCGTGATCCGCGCGTCGCTTCGCGCGAGCGCGTATCGATCGTCAGGTCGCCGACCGTCAGGATCTCAGGGACGATCGGCCGCGTGCCACGGCGAATGATCGCGCGCAGGCGCGCGAGTAACTCGCCGAACGCGAACGGCTTGGTCAGGTAGTCGTCGGCGCCGCTATCGAGGCCCTGGATGCGCGATTCCACCGAGTCGAGCGCGGTCAGCACGAGGATCGGTGTGAGCGCGCCGCGTGCGCGAATCTGCCGGCACACCGACAGGCCATCCCGCTTCGGCAGCATCACGTCGAGAATGATCGCGTCGTAATTGGTTTCGTAGGCCTGGCGCGCGCCCTGTTCGCCGTCCACCGCCACGTCCACCGCGAACGCCTGCTCTCGCAGGCCCTTCGCGATCAACATCGCGGCGTCGGGTTCGTCTTCAACCAGCAGGATGCGCATAAGGCAACGTGGCCAGGAAGGTCGTGCGCCCGGCACCGGATTCCGTCAACTGCAGTGTACCGCCGTGCGCCTCCGCGACCCAGCGCGCGATCGACAGTCCCAGGCCGGCGCCGCCATCGACGGTGCGGCCCGGATCGAGCTTCACGAATCGATCGAAGATGCGTTCACGATCCGCCAGGGACACGCCGGGGCCGTCATCGGACACCGACAGGTGCAGCGACGCGCCGTCCTTCACCAGCGACACCCAGACGTGCCCATCGCGCGGCGCATACCGGATCGCGTTATCGAGCAGGTTGGTCACTAACTGGCGCGCCAGCGTTTCGTCACCCGAGAACTGCACGTCGGCGGCGACCTCGCTGGTGATCGTCACGCCCTTCGATTGCGCGAGCAGCTGGGTGCTGCGGACGCATTCCAGCACCACTTCGTCGAGATAAAACTCCGCCGGCATCACGTGGCGTTGACCGGCATCCGCGCGCGCCAGCAGGAACATGTCCTCGACCATCCGCGACAGGCGCGTCGCCTGTTCCCCGACGATGCGCATGGTGTCGCGATACTCGTCTTCACTGCGCGTCGCCTTCGACAACGTGACGTCCGCGGCCGTGCGGACCACCGACACCGGCGTGCGCAGCTCGTGCGACGCGTCGGCCATGAAGCGGCGCTGCTGCGCCAGCGCGCTGTTGAGACGGGCCAGCAGATCGTTGGCCTGGTTCGCGGCAATCACGCCGCCGATCGCCGTCAGCACGAGCGCAATCGGCATCGCGACGATCACCGCGCGCCGCAGCATGGCCGTTTCGTGCGCCACTTCCTTGAGCGAGGCGATCACGACGATGCGATACGGCACGCCGGCGGCGGTGACCATCTGTTCATGACGCCGCGCATCGGTATGGTCGAGCCCGTTCCACTGCGCGCCGAGCAGCGTGCCGGCGGCATCAAACACCGCGATGCCGCGATCCGGCAGCCGCAATTCGTCCAGCATCCCCGCGACCGCTGCCGTGCCCGGACCGATCTCGCGCGTCTCCGTCGCCAGCACCCCGGTCACGGTGACGACGTCGTTCTTCATTTCTTCGTCGAGCGTCGCGATGTCGACGCGCCGCTGCAGCCACAGCAGCGTGACGGAGAAGATCACCAGGATCACCGTGATGGTGCCCGTGAACCAGAGGATTAACCGGGTGCGCAGGGACATGTCGCCCGGCGATTGTCGCTCGTAATGCGGCCGGTTACCGGTTGAATCGACGCGGCGCGATCATGATCATGGCTCCGCCGTTGGTCGGCGCCACGCTGACCGGGTACGGCTGCACTTCGTTGCTCGTCACCGTGCGGCCGGAGATGATGCCGACGGCGGCGCCAAACACCACGTCGCTCGCCCAGTGCCGATTGGCCGGGAGGCGCGAGGCCGCGACATAGGACGCGGCGACGTATGCGGGCACCGCGTAGCGCCATCCGAGGTGGCGCTCGAGCGCGGTCGCGAATGCAAACGTGCTCGACGCGTGACCCGACGGGAATGAGGTCTTGCCCGAGAAGTCGGGCCGCTCGCGGCGCGTCGCGAATTTCAGCCCCTGGGTCAGGACCGCGGCGACGACATACGATTCGATCAGGTCCGACCCGACATGCGAGACCTTCGGGTTGTCGGAAATTCGTCCCCACGCGTAGGTGCTGATGCTGCCCGCCAGCGGTCCGACGATGCCGATCAGCTTGCCGGGTTCAAAGATGCGATCGGCCGTCTTGTTGCCGATCATGTGGGTCTGCACATAGCCGTCGCCACGATGGGCGGCCAGGGCGCCCGCGCCACCCACCCCCACCCAGAACAAGTTTTCCTTCGACGGCAGCTCCCTGAAATCGCGGCCCAGGCTGCTCACCATCGCGCGGATGCCGGTGTGCCGCGGCGTCGGCGGAGCCGGCGCGGGTTGCGCAGCCAGGCTCGCGAGGAACGGCGCGTCCTCTCGAGCGACAGGCGGGTCCGCCGATTGCGCGCGGGCCGATGAGGAGACGAGCAGGGTGAGCGCGACCACGGCGAGGCAAGCCTTCATGACAAGAGTGTGACGAAAGGTTCATGAACGCTCGATGACTCTGCCATCCGCCCGGGGTTTCGGTCACACTAGAGGCATGGGCAGGTGGCCTCTGGCAGCAGTCACGCGAACGGTCGCCGGACTGGCCGTGTGCGTCCTGCTCGGCGGCTGCGCCCACCTGCCGAAGCCGGCCGAGCCCTTCGAGACCTCGCGTGCCGTCACCCGGGTGCAAGGCCAATGGCTGTCGTTGCGCCTGTCTCAGCCGTCACACTCGGCTCCGCGGAAGCCACTCGTGCTGTTCATCACCGGCGACGGCGGCTGGCGCGGCAAGGATCTTGACGCTTTCAACCATCTGCTCGGCTGGGGCTATCCCGTCGTCGGCGTGAGCGCGCCGGAATACCTGCGTCACGCGGACCGGGGGCAAATCCCGCCGCAGGCCCTCGCCGACGACCTCGCCACCATCATCGCCAACGGTGATGAACACCTGCACTTGCCATCGACGATTCCAGTGCTGCTGGTCGGGGTGTCTCGCGGGGCCGACCTGGTCGTAGTGGCGGCGGCGCGGCGTTCGCTGCAGGCGACCGTGCGGGGCGTGCTGGCAGTGGCGCTCACGAAGGAAGAGGAATACGTGCGGCGATCCCGGCGGCCGACCCCCGCACCGGCGGACGCAACCGCGAGCGACACCGACAGCGAGGATGTGCCGGTGGCCCGCCCGTATGTGGCCCTGCGCCGCGTCGCGGCGCCGGTCTGCGTGATCCAGTCCACCAACGATCAATACGTGCGCGCGGCCGATGCACGGCAGTTGTTCGGTCCGGACACCGACGCCCGGCAATTTCACGCCATCGAATCACGCAACCATAGCTTCAGCGATGCGCGCGCCCAGCTCTACGATTCCATGCGGACAGCGTTGCAATGGATTGAGATCCAAAGCGGCCGGAGGGCCGGACCATGACACTGCGCGCCGCGATTGCCGTTCTGATCCTGGCCACGGCCGCGCCATCAATGGCGTCGGCCGGCACCGACCAGCCGCTGGGCGTCACGATCCGCGGGCAGAAACTGACGCTGGAGGTCTACGCGCCGAAGCCGGGCACGCCGGTGAAGGGGACGATCTTCATGGGGAGCGGCGACGTCGGCTGGGTCGGGCTGGCGGTCACGCTCGCGGAATTTCTGTCGGACCAGGGATACGTGGTGGCTGGCATCAACGTGCGCCAATACCTGGCCGCATTCGCGTTGGGTTCCGATCATCTTCAGGTCGATCAAATCCCCGCCGACTTCGACGCCTTCGCCGATGCCCTCCGCAAGCGCGGGTCCTTGCCGGGCCCCGTCGTGTTGTCAGGCGTTTCAGAAGGCGCGGCCCTCGCCGTCGCGGCGGCCGCATCACCGGGTTCGCATGCGTGGGTGAGCGGCGTGATCACGATGGGGTTGCCGGCGGTGGCGGAACTCGCCTGGCGGTGGCGTGACGCGGTGTCGTGGATCACCAAGTCCGACGCCAACGAACCGTCCTTCAACCCGCACGAGATCATCGCCAAAGTGTCGCCGGTGCCGCTGTGGATGATTCAGTCGATCACCGACGAGTACGTTCCGGAAGCCGATTACCGTCGCTTCGAGCGCGTGGCCGGGTCACCCAAGCGGTTGGTGCTGATCGACGCCAAGAACCACCGCTTCACCGACAAACTGCCTGAACTCAAGACGCAATACCTCGCGGGCCTGGCCTGGATCGCCGCCAACGGCGTTCCGAAATAACCGCGCGACTATTTCAGGAGCAGCTTCCGATAGCCACCGGCGATCAGCGCGGAGGTATCGGCGAGGATCCGCGGCAATCGCAGTCCGCCGGGATAGGCAAGGTATCGCGGCGCCCAGGTCGGATCGAACTTTTCCTTGAACGCCCGTAACCCCTGGAAGCTATACGCGGCATCGCCGTGCTGATAGAGGAACGCGCCCACGCGGTTCCATAGCGTCGCCACCGGCGACGCCTCGAAGCCCGACAGCGGCGCCATGCCGAGCGCCAGGCGTTGATACCCCTCGGCCTGCCCCCACACGGCGAGGTGCACCAGCAGCGCTTCCATCACGCCGGGCGGCGCGTCTTCCGCGTAACGCATCAGGTCGAGCGACAGTTCAACGCGATCGGCACCCGGCCAGAGATTGCCGAAGGCGACGATGCGTCCGGCGCGCTCCACGATCGCGACGGGAAAACGCCGCAGGTATTCCTCGTCGAAGAAGCCGAGCGAAAAACCTTTCTCCGAGCCGGCCTTGTGACGGAGCCAGTCGTCCGATACCGCGCGCAGTTGCGGCATCAGCGCCGGCACCTCGGCGACCGGCGCGACGCGGAACACACCGCCGTCGCGCTCGAGCCGACGCATCGCCTGGCGGTAACGCTTGCCACGCCCACCCGCCAGCGTCAGGCCGGCAAGATTCATCGTCGCTTCCTCCCCCATCTTCACGAAGGTGAAGCCGAAGTCGGCGTAGCGATGCATGTGCGCCGGACCGATTTCGTAGAACACCGGCACGCCGCCGAAATCGTCGCATCGTTCGACGAACGAGCGAATCAATCCCGGCATCGCCTCGTCACGGCCGACGGGATCGCCGAGCGCCACCCACGTGCGCCCTTGCACGCCGTACATCAGGAAGGCCTCCCGGCGTTCATCGAACAGCACGGCCTTGTCGGCAAGGAACACGAGGTTCGGTGTGGTCGCGCTCTGGCGGGCGATCGCGGCTTCCGCATCTCGCAGATCCCCAGGTGCCGGCGGATCGATCTCGTGCGGCGCGTATCGCAGCAGCCGCGCGAAGCCGACCAGGATCGCAACGACCGAGGCGCCAACCGACGCGCGCAGGAATCGCGACGCTTCACCATGCAGTTCGAATTGCCACCACAGCTCGTTCGAGTACTCGACATGCTTGAAGGCAAAGAACCCCAGCCAGATCGATGCGGCGAGCGAGCCCATCAGGGCCGCCTGCCATCCGGTCGAGAGCGGTGTCTCGAAGATGGCGGCGCGCCGATCGAACACGGGGTGAGCGCGGCGCAGCGCCAGCAACACGCAGAGCAACAAGGTTGCTTCCTCGTAGTCGAATCCCTTCAGGAGCGACGCGGCCATCCCCACCACCATCAGGATCGATGTCAGGTAGTAGGCGGCATCGAGACGACGGGCGAGGCCTTGCGACAGGATCAACAATCCGGCGCCGGTGACGCTGCCGATCAAGTGCGAGCCTTCGACGACGCCGAGCGGCAACAGTCGATCGACGAAATCGAGCCGGCCCGGCGAGGCCGGTGTGGCGCCCGACCACAACAGCACGCTGCCGGAGAGAAAGGTGAAGATCGCCAGCACCTGCGGCGTCATCTCCCTGGTGACGGCGCGCAACCAGGCGCCGGCGCGGGCCACGTGATGGCGGCGCTCGATCATTTCGTCCACGACGAGGGCGACCATCGCGATGGCGAGCGGCAGCAAGTAGTAGACCGCGCGATACACCACCAGCGCCGGAAGCACCTGGCTCGCCGGCGCGTACGGCGCGAGCAGCAGCACCATCAGGCCCTCGAATACCCCGACGCCTCCGGGGACGTGGCTCAACATGCCGAGCAGGACCGCAACCAGGTAAGCGCCGAGAAACGGCAGCACGGTGAGATCGGTGTGCGGCAGCAGGACGTAGAGCGCCGCGCCGGCGAGGCTCCAGTCGAGGACGGACGTCAGCAACTGCGCCACGGCCAGTCGCGGAGACGGGAGCGGCAACGTCCATCGGTAGATCCGCAACGGCTGCCGGCGAACGGCGGTCGTGACCAGGAACACCGCCACGACGATCATCAACGCCCACCCGGCGGCCGGCACGTATTGATGGCCGGGCCACCCGCCGAGGCCCGGCAGCTGGCTCTGTGCGAGCGCGAAGCCGCCCAGCGTCAGCAGCCCCAGCCAGAACGAGATCGAATAACTGAAGACGATCCGCGACAGCTCCTCGGCGGTCACGCCCCAACGCGTGTAGAAGCGATAGCGCACCGACGCGCCCGACAGCATCGCGAAGCCGACGTTGTGCGCGACCGCATACGCGAGCATCGACACGCCGATCAACCGGCCGAGCGCCACCGATTTGCCGACGTACTTGAAGGCCAGCACGTCATACCCGGCCAGCACCAGGTAGTTACCGGCGGTAATTCCGAGGGCCAGGAAGAGGTGCGGCAACGGAATCGACAGCACGTCGCCCGACAGAGCGTTCCAGGTGACGGTCCGTAGTTCCAGGCGCAGCACTTCGAGGGCCGCGATAAACACCGTCAGCCCGATCGCGACCGGAAGAGCCGCGACGGCGCGGGAACGCAGATTGGTCATGATGGCGGGCCCAGGCTTCCATTGTGGCTGAGCCGGTCCCGCTCGGGGTGAATCGCAGCTTAATTATGTTTAATCCAGCTAAGGTCGCTGGGACGCTGAAGCAAGGGGGGCGCCTCATCGGCGCCCCCTTCCCCTTATTAGCGATTGCGGCTGCCGCTACCGCTGCCGCTGCCGCTGCCGCCGCTGCCGCTGTCACTGCCGCCCTGGCCGCTGCGGCCACCCGACTGACGATCACCTGATTCCTGGTTCTCGTCGTCCATGTCGTCCATGTTGTCGCTGCGTCCACCCTGGCGGCCGCTCGAACCGCCCGGGTTCTGCTGCGATTCGCTGTCCTGCGATCCGCGGCTCTGCCGCGTCTCGGTGTTGTCGTTGCCGCCCTGGCCCTGCCGCTGACCCTGGCCCTGACCCTGACCCTGTCTCTTATCGTTCTGGTTATTCTGCGCCATCGTCATTCGCTCCTTTGTGTTTAACGAGTTGTGCTTTGCAGTTTCGATTTCAAGTCCTGCGCGGCCTTGAGGTGCTCGCGCAGCGTCGGGAGTTGCTTCGCGGCCCACTCCTTCAGGGCCGGATCGCTGCCGTCCTTTGCTTCCGCTTCGAACAGCGCGATGTCCTGCTCGTGATCCTCGACCGCGTGCTCGATGAACGCGCGATCGAACGCGGCGCCGGATTGCGAGCGCCACGCCTGGGGTTCGGCCTTTGGCTCCGGCGAGGCGGCGACGCGCTTGCCTTTCATCAGCTTCATCAGCTCCAGGTTTGCCGCGGAGTGATCCTTGACGAGGCGATTGGCAAACGCCTTCACGTCGGCGTTGGCGGCTTTGGCGGCCGCGAACTTCCCTTCGGTGACTTCCTTCTTCCCGCCCATCGCGGCTTTCTGCGCGAACGTCGTGTCGGCGGACGCGCTCTTCATGGCCGTGCCATGGTCGGACTCGCCACGCGGCGCTTGCGCAGCTGCGCCCGCGCTCATCGCACTGGCGAGCGCGGCGGTGACGAGGAATGTGGATATGCGACGCATTGGGTATCTCTCCTGGTAACGGTCTCGTTGAAGACCGGATTGTCATCTGCATGATTCGGATTGCAAGAGGGTCGCCAACGACGACTCAGGAAATGCCCGGCACATCCTCTTCGGCTTCGTCGTTCGGCGGCAGCTGTCGCGGTGAGTTCGCGTTCAGATCGACGACGCGTGCGGTCGCGCCGGTGGTGGCGGCGAAGATGTCTTCGAGCGGGATCTTCGGCACCCGCTCGGCCGTCAGCAGTCCGTTCGCTTCCTGGTAGGTGTCGGCGAACTGCGTGTAGCAGAACCCCGCGAACAACCCCAGCGAGTGGATCGTTTCGAGCAGCGCCACGTAACGCTCGGCGAGCTCGGCGGCGCGCTGCACGCGCGCGTAGCCCCACGTCTCTGGATCTTCCGAAAACGTGATGCCGCCAAACTCGCTGAGCACCAGCGGCTGGTCGGCGTGGCGCTTGCCTTCGAGAACCAATGACCGTCCGCCTGGCCGCTCCCGCCGGAACAGCCGCGGCACGACTTCGTCGGTGCGATAGCGCTTCGCCAGCCGCCGCGGATCGGGATCGTAGTCGTGGATGCCGATGATGTCGGTGGCGACGCTTTCCCAGCCATCGTTCCCGACGACGGGTCGCGTGGGATCGAGGGTCTTCGTCAAATGAAACAGCCCGCGGACGTAATGACGCTCCGCCGGACTGTTAGGAAGATTCGGCACGCCCCACGATTCGTTGAAGGGCACCCACGCGACGACGCACGGATGGCTGTAGTCGCGCTGAATGGCATCCATCCATTCGCGCGTCGTGCGCTGGATCGACTCGCTCGTGAATCGATAAGCACTCGGCATTTCGCTCCACACCAGCAGGCCGAGCCTGTCGGCCCAATACAAGTAGCGCGGGTCCTCGAGCTTCTGGTGCTTGCGGACGCCGTTGAAGCCCATCGCCTTGGCCAGCTCGACGTCGCGCTTGAGCGCCTCGTCATCGGGCGCGGTCATTCCGGAGGACGGCCAGTAGCCTTGATCGAGCACGAGGCGCAACGGATACGGCCGTCCGTTGAGCACGAAATGATGGCCGTCGATCGCGACGGTTCGCAGCGCCGTATAGCTACGCACATCGTCGATGACCGCATCTCCGCGCAGTAATGTCAGCCGCGCCTCGATCAATCGCGGGCGCCCGGGATTCCAGAGCAGCTCGTTCCGCGAATCGTCGATGCCGGGATCGGACAGCGCGATGCGTCGATGCACCTCGGCGCCGGTGACGGCGTAGACGTCATCGCAGAGCACGGTGTCTTCCGCGGAGAGTTGCACGCGCAGCCGCAAGCCTGGCTCGCGAGAGCCGGCGCACCACACGGCGCAGCCGATCTCCCAGCGCTCGAGGTTCGGCGTCCAGCGAATCCGCGCAATATGTGTGCGCGGCACCGACTCAATCCAGACGGTCTGCCAGATGCCGGTGGTGCGCGCGTACCAGATCGAGTGCGGTTGCGGCGACCAGTCCTGCTTGCCGCGCGGCTTTTCGAGGTCGAGCGGATCGTCCTCGGCGCGGACGATGATTTCAAAGCCACCGCGGCGCTCAGCCACGGTCGTGATGTCGCACGAGAACGGCGTATAGCCGCCCTCGTGATTACCCACGTGGCATCCGTTCACCCAAACTGTGGCGCGGAAATCCACCGCCCCGAAGTGCAGCAGTAACAGCTCGGCCTCAGCGCGGGGAACGATCACGAACCGCCGATACCAGCACGCGCGAAACAACCGGTTATCGCCGATGCCGCTCGCGGGTGTCTCTGGAGCAAACGGCACCTCGATGGTCTGGTCCCAGACAACCTGCGAAGGCTCGGTGAGATCACCGTCGACATCGATCGCAAAATCCCAAGCGCCGTTGAGCGACAGCCATCGCTCGCGCGCCAGCTGCGGCCGCGGGTAACCACGGTGCTCGTCTGCTGCAGTCACGCGACCGGATCAGCAAATGTCAAACCAACTCGCGGCCCGGCCGCTCAGGGGATTCACCAAGGAATAGCGCTTGCAACGGTTGTCAGCACTATGCGTCTCACTTCTCCCCATCATCGGTCGCCGCTAGCGACGGGCTCCGCCGATCTGATTTGCCTGAGCCACCTCCGTTGGAACTTCGTGTTTCAGCGCCCACAACACTTGATGACACGCTACGCCCGGACTCGCCGCGTCTACTTCGTTGAGGAGCCCCTCTTCGAAGACCGTCGCGACCCGGGCGTATCGATCGACAGCCACGATGGCCTGTGGGTGGTCGTGCCACGCCTGCCGCTGGGCACCACGCCGCAGCAGGCGATTCGCGCCCAGCGCGCCATCCTCGATCAAATGATTCTCACGCAAGGGATCACACGGTTTGTGTTGTGGTACTACACGCCGCTGGCCCTGAAGTTCTCGGATCACCTGCATCCCGAAGCGGTCGTCTACGACTGCATGGATGAACTGTCGGCCTTCAAGAATGCGCCGGCCGAACTCACCGCGCTGGAGCAAGTACTGATGCGGCGCGCGGACGTGGTCTTCACCGGCGGCCATTCGCTCTACGACGCGAAGAAGAGCCAACACGCCAATATTCACGCGATGCCGAGCAGCGTCGACATGGCGCACTTCGCCTCGGCTCGCACCCTGACCGGCGAGCCTGCCGATCAGCAGGGCATCGCGCATCCGCGGCTGGGGTTCTTCGGCGTCCTCGACGAACGGCTCGATATCCCGTTGCTCACCGGCATTGCGGCACAACGCCCCGGCTGGCAGCTGGTGATGATCGGACCGGTCGTCAAGATCGATCCGGCGGATTTACCACGGCTGCCGAACATCCACTACCTCGGAGCGAAGCGCTACGAGGAATTGCCGCAATACATTGCCGGCTGGGACGTTGCGCTGCTGCTGTTCGCCCGAAACGAGGCCACGCGCTTCATCAGCCCGACGAAAACACCCGAGTACCTCGCAGCCGGCAAGCCGGTCGTCTCCACGTCGATCCGCGACGTGGTCAAGCCGTACGGCGAACGCGATCTGGTTCGCATCGCCGACGCCGTGCCTGACTTCGTGCGGGCGTGCGAGGCCGCGTTGAGCGAGCCGCCCGAACCCAGGCGCGTGCGTGCCGACGTCTTCCTGAGGGGGACGTCCTGGGATCGCACCTGGGCGAAGACCGCGGCGCTGCTCGATGCCGTGGTCACCAAGCCCGACGCGCCGCGCGCCAACGCGGCCCCATCCGCCGATTTCGGTCTCGGCGCATAGGACCCCACATGTTCGATTACCTGATCGTCGGCGCCGGCTTTGCCGGCGCCACAATCGCCGAACGCCTCGCCGCACATGCGGGCAAGCGCGTATTGATCTGCGACAAGCGGCCGCACATCGGCGGCAACGCCTTTGACTACTACGACGAGCACGGCATTCTCATCCACAAATATGGGCCGCACATTTTTCACACCAATTCCGCGGAGGTGTTCGGATATCTTTCGCGATTCACCCAGTGGCGCCCCTACCAACACCGCGTTCGCGCCTGCGTGGATGGGCAGATCGTGCCGATTCCGATCAACCTGGACACCATCAACCAGCTGTATGGCACGAGCTTTACCTCGCTGGAGCTGGAGAACTTCTTTGCGTCGGTGGCGGAGCCGCGCCAGCCGCTCAAGACCTCCGAAGACGTGATCGTCAACCGCGTCGGACGCGAGTTGTATGAAAAATTCTTCCGTAACTACACGCGCAAGCAATGGGGTCTTGACCCGTCCGAGCTCGATGCGTGCGTCACCGCGCGCGTCCCGGTCCGCACCAATCGCGACGATCGCTATTTCACCGACACGTATCAGTCGATGCCGCTGCACGGCTACACCAAGATGTTCCAGCGGATGCTGGCTCACCCGAACATTCACATCCTGCTCAACAGCGATTACCGTGATGTGAAGGCGCTCGTGCCGCATCGGGAATTGATCTACACCGGGCCGGTGGACGAGTACTTCGAGTTCTGCTTCGGAAAGCTCCCCTACCGCTCGCTGCGGTTCCAGTGGGAGACGCGCGACACGCCGCTGGCGCAGTCCGCGCCGGTGATCAACTATCCGAACGATCACCTGTATACGCGGGTCACGGAATTCAAGTACCTCTCGGGACAGGAACATCCCAAGACGACGCTGGTGTACGAGTTCCCGACCGACGAAGGGGATCCGTACTATCCGGTCCCGACCGCGGCGAATGCGGCACTCTACGGCAAGTACCAGGCACTTGCCGACGCCACGCCCGACGTGCACTTCCTTGGCCGGTTGGGCACCTACAAGTACTACAACATGGACCAGGTCGTGGCGCAGGCGCTGGCCGTCTACGCGAAGATGGCCGGGCTGCCGCGCCGGGAGATCGCGGCCTGAGATGCGCGCGCCGTTGTCGCAACCGGCGCCGCCGGTGATCGAGGTGTGGGGCGGGGCGGAATGCACGTTGAACCGCGTGCATGACCGCTACAGCGATCAGATCGAGCGATCGGGACATGGCGCGCGCATCGGTGATCTGCAGCGGTTCGCGAGCCTCGGGCTTGCCGCGATCCGCTATCCGGTGTTGTGGGAGCGCCATGCCCCCGATGCGAATCACTGCGCGGACTGGTCGTGGACCGACGAACGGCTGACGCGCCTGGCCGCCCTCAACATCCGTCCCATTGCCGGATTGATGCACCACGGCAGCGGGCCACGGCACACCTCGCTGCTCGATCCGCGTTTTCCAGAATTGCTGGCCGCCTATGCGCGCGCGGTCGCCGAACGCTACCCGTGGCTCACCGACTACACGCCGATCAACGAGCCATTGACGACGGCGCGGTTTAGCGCGCTCTACGGCTTCTGGTATCCGCACCGGACGTCGGATCGTGATTTCGTCCGCGCGCTCCTCCACCAGGTCCACGGCACCGTGCTCGCGATGCAGGCGATTCGCGCGATCAATCCGGCGGCCCGGTTGATCCAGACCGAAGACTGCGGCCGCGCCTACGGCACGTGGTGCACCCGTCGCCAGGTCACGTTCGAAAATCACCGCCGATGGTTGACGTGGGATCTGCTGACCGGACGCGTCGATCGCCGCCATCCGCTTCGCCGCTACTTGCTGAAGTGGGGCGCGAACGAGGCGGAGCTCGATCGCTTGTGCGACCAGCCCTGCCCGCCATCGATCGTCGGACTCAACTACTACCTGACGAGCGATCGCTTCCTCGATCATCGTCTCGATCGCTACGCACCCGAACATCACGGCGGCAACGGCCGCATCGCCTACGCGGATGTCGAGGCGGTGCGCGCCAGGCCGCGCGGCATTGCCGGGCATGCGGCGAACCTGGCGGACGCGTGGCAGCGATACGGCATTCCGGTCGCGCTGACGGAAGTGCATCTCGGCTGCACCCGAGAGGAACAATTGCGCTGGCTGCGAGACGCATGGGCCGGCGCGCACCAGGCCCGCGCTCGTGGCGCGCACGTGGTCGCCGTGACGCCATGGGCGCTGCTCGGTTCGTATGACTGGGATTCCCTGGTCACGCAGCAGCGACAGCACTACGAGCCAGGCGCCTTTGATGTGCGCGCGCCGGCGCCGCGTCCCACCGCGCTCGTGTCGGTGATTCGGCAGATCGCGCGCGGCGAACAGCCGCGCCATCCGGCGCTCGATGCGCCGGGGTGGTGGCAGCGCCGGGGACGACTGCTGCACGCGGATACCGAGGATGACGAGGTCACACTCACGCAGGCGCGCCCGCTGTTGATCCTCGGCGCCACCGGCACACTCGGCCGCGCCTTCGGCCGCATCGCGAAGCTGCGAGGGCTGGCGACCGCTCGACTGAGCCGCGCTGACGCGGACGTCACCAATGCGATCGGCATTCGCGACGCCATCAGCCGTGCCACCCCGTGGGCGGTGATCAACGCCACCGGCTACGTGCGCGTCGACGAGGCGGAGCGCGAGTGCGACGCGTGTTTTGGCGTCAACACCATCGGCGCCACGAACGTGGCGGCCGCGTGCCGGCAGCTCGGCATCCCACTGGTCAGTTATTCATCCGATCTGGTCTTCGACGGCAATCGCGATCAGCCGTACACCGAGACCGACATCCCACGGCCGCTCAACGTCTACGGCGCCAGCAAGGCCGAGGGCGAACGGCGCATTCTCGAGCTCATGCCCGACGCGCTGGTCGTGCGCACCAGCGCGTTCTTTGGTCCATGGGATAACAGCAACTTCGTGGCCCAGACGCTCGCGGCGGTCCGGCGGGGCACGATCGTCCAGGCGGCTGCCGACGTTGTGGTCTCGCCGACCTACGTGCCCGATCTCGTCCACGCGGCGCTCGATCTGCTGCTCGACGGCGAGTCGGGCGTCTGGCACTTGTCGAACCACGGCTCGATGTCGTGGTTCGAGTTTGCGAGAGCCGCCGCGGGCGCGTGCCGTGAGGACCCGTCACTGATCGAGCCGGCACCGGCGGCGGCGCTCGGCTGGCCGGCCCCGCGACCGAGCTACAGCGCGCTCTCCAGCGTCCGTGGCGCGGTGATGCGCTCGACGCAGGAGGCGCTGCAGGCCTTCGCGCAGGCCAGCGCCGCGTTGGAGGTAACGCGCGTGCGCTAGGACGTATGCACAAACTCTCGATGACGAAACAGGATGGGCGGCGGCTGCTGTTGTACGCACGCCACGCCACACCCTCGGCGGCCTGCGAGGTATCTCTGCCAGGATCCGCGCAGCCGCCGAATGCGCACCTGCGCTGGCATCCACTGCGCGGTGAGTGGGTCGCGTATGCGACGCATCGGCAGAATCGAACGTTCCTGCCGCCACCGGAGTACAACCCGCTGCGCGCAAGCTGCGATTCCGGGAACCCGACGGAAGTGCCCGAGGGATCGTGGGACGTCGCGGTCTTCGAAAACCGGTTCCCGACCTTCACCGAGGCGGCGCACGATCCGCCGCGCCTGTTCGTCCCGACCCGTGAAGGCCGCGGCGTCTGCGAAGTCGTGGCGTTTACACAGGATCCCGGCGCCAGCCTCGGCGCGTTGTCGTTAGCGCATCTGGAATTGATCGTTGATGTCTGGGCGGATCGTCAGCAGGAGCTCGGGGCGCGGGCGGACGTTCAGTATGTGTATCCGTTCGAAAACCGCGGCAAGGAAGTCGGCGTCACATTGCACCACCCGCACGGGCAGATCTATGCCTACCCCTTCGTGCCGCCGGTGCCGGCGCGCGAGCTCGAGCAACAGCGCGCCTACTACGATGAACACGGCCGCGGCCTGCTCGCCGACTTCGTCGCCGACGAGGTGGCCGAGGGAACGAGGATGCTGTACCACGGCAACGCGGTCGCGGCATTCATGCCGGTGTGCGCACGGTATTCCTACGAAGTCTGGATTGCGCCCTACCGGCCCGCGGCCTCGCTGACGGATCTGACCCAGGCGGAGCGCGCCGACTTCGCCGCCGCCCTGAAGACCGTGCTGATGAAGCTCGACGGCCTGTGGCAGGCGCCGTTTCCGTACATCCTCGCGATTCATCAGGCCCCGACCGACGGCACACCCCACCCCGAGGCGCACGTCCACGCCGAGATCTATCCGGCGTACCGGATGCGCGACCGCTTGAAGTTTCTGGCCGGCAGCGAAATCGGCGCCGGCGTATTCACGGCCGACACCGTTCCCGAAGACACCGTCACCGAGTTGCAACGAATCGGGGTGAACGTGCATGCCTGACCAAACAGCGTGCGCAGCCTTCGAGCGGCTGTTCGGCGATGCTCCCGACGTCACGGCGGACGCGCCCGGCCGAGTCAACCTGATCGGCGAGCACACCGACTACCACCAGGGCTTCGTCTTGCCGATGCCTATTCCGCAACGAACCATCGTGTGGATCAGGCGGCGGACCGATCGCACGGTCCGGGCGGCGAGCACGTCGATGAAGCTGCAAACCGGCGCCTATACGCTCGAGAAGGAAGCAGTAGGCCTTGGGTGGCTGGACTACTTGCAGGGCGTCACCGCCATCCTGAATCGCCACAATCACGCACTGACCGGCTTCGACGTGCTGATCGAATCCACGCTGCCGCCGGGCGGCGGAGTGTCGTCGAGCGCGGCGCTGTCGGTCGCGCTGCTGCGCGCGTTGCGGACGTTGCATCGCCTCACCCTGGACGATGTGGACATCGCGCGGCTGGCGCAGAAAGCCGAAACGGATTTCGTCGGCGCGCCGGTGGGCATCATGGACCAGATGGCGTGCAGCGTCGGGCATCCCGGCGAAGCGCTGTTCCTCGACACGCGCACCCTCGCCTTCGAGCGCCTGCCCTGGCCGGACCGCGGCGATCTCGTGGTGATCAATTCTGGTGTGTCGCATGCGCATGCCGGTGGCGCCTACGCCATCCGCCGGCGCGAGTCCTTCGACGCCGCGGCGCGGCTCGGCGTGCGCTGGCTGCGTGACGCGAGCCTCGATGCGCTGGGCAAGACGGCCATGTCCGCCATGCTGCGGCGCCGGGCACGCCATGTCATCACCGAGAATCAACGCGTCGTCGATGCGGTGGCGGCGATCCGCATCCACGATCTCGTCCGTCTCGGCACGCTCTTCAACGAATCGCATGCGTCCTTGCGCGACGACTATGAGGTCAGCGTGCCCGATGTCGACACGCTCGTCACGCTTGGGCAGTCGGACCCCGACGTGTATGGCGCACGGCTCACCGGCGGCGGCTTCGGCGGGGCCGTGGTCATGGTGGCGTCTGCCGGCCGCGGGCGGGCGGCCGCGCAGCGCATTCTCGCCGCCTATGAGCAACACACCCACCGCCACGGTTCGGTCCTGGTGCCCGAAGGGCTGAGATTTGCGGCGCTGGCACCTGCGTTGCAGCGGCGATCGAGATGATGAACACACCCCAATCCCGGGCTCCCAATCACATCGAGGGGAACATGATTCATGTCACGAAGAGCGTTACGGTGATGAAGCCTCGTGCCGAGGTCTTCCAGTTCTGGCGGCAGCTCGAGCGGCTGCCGTCCTTCATGATCCATTTGCAGTCGGTCACCGCCGTGAGCGGCAAGCGCTCGCACTGGGTGGCCAAGGCGCCGGCCGGAACGACCGTCGAATGGGACGCCGATATCGTCGCCGAGCGCGCCGGCGATCTGCTGTCCTGGCGATCGGTGGACGGCAGCGAGATCCGCAATGAGGGCAGTGTCCGGTTCAAGGACGCGCCGGCGGATCGCGGCACGGAGGTGATGGTCGAGCTCAGTTACGACGCGCCGGCCGGCGCCGCCGGTAAGGTGATCGCGAAGTGGTTCGGCGAGGAGCCGGGCCAGCAGTTGACCGACGACCTGCGCCGCTTCAAGCAGGTGATGGAGACCGGCGAGGTGGTGCTGTCCGACGGCAGCCTGCAGGGCACCGGCGAAGGTGCGACCGCGGAGCGGGCCGCACAGCCGGCGGGGGTGCGGGCATGAAGGCCAATTGCTGGATGGGCAAGAAGAGCGTCGAGGTCGTCGACGTCCCCGAACCGAAGATCCTGAACGCGCGCGATGCGATCGTGCGCATCACCTCGACGGCGATCTGCGGCTCGGATCTGCATCTCTACAACGGCTTCATCCCGTCGATGAAGAAGGGCGACATTCTCGGCCATGAATTCATGGGCGAGGTGATGGAGGTCGGTCCCGGCGTCAAGAACCTCAAGGCGGGTGATCGTGTGGTCGTGCCGTTTACCATCGCCTGCGGAAATTGCTGGCACTGCGCGCACGACATGTGGTCGCTCTGCGAGAATTCGAATCCCAATGCCGCGCTCGCGGAAACGCTGATGGGCCACGCCGCATCGGGCGCGTTCGGGTATTCGCACATGACCGGCGGGTTCGCCGGCGGCCAGGCGGAATTCGCGCGCGTACCCTTCGCGGACGTCGGCCCGCTGAAAGTGGATCGCGCGTTGTCCGATGAGCAGGTGTTGTTCCTCTCGGACATCCTGCCGACCGGCTACATGGCCGCCGAGATGTGCGACATCAAGCCCGGCGACACGATCGCGGTGTGGGGCTGCGGCCCGGTCGGCCTGTTCGCGATCAAGAGCGCCTTCCTGCTCGGCGCCGAACGCGTCATTGCGATCGATCGTTTTGGCTACCGGCTCGACATGGCGCGCGAGAAGTGCGGCGCGGAGCCGCTCAACTACGAAGAAGTGTCGAACGTGCCCGAGGCGCTCAAGGAACTGACCGGCGGCCGCGGGCCGGATGCGTGCATCGACGCCGTCGGCCTCGAAGCGCATGGGCATGGATTGTCGTATAGCTACGACCGGACCAAGCAGGCGGTGGGGCTGGAATCCGACCGCCCGATCGCGTTACGGGAAGCGATCATGGCGTGCGGCAACGGCGGTGTCGTGTCGGTGATCGGCGTCTACGGCGGGCTGGTCGATAAATTTCCGATTGGCTCGATCATGAATCGCTCGCTGACCATCCGTAGCGGCCAATGCCACGTGCATCGCTACATGAAGCCGCTGCTCGAGCGCATCATGAAGGGCGAGATCGATCCGGCGATGGTGATCACCCACCGGCTGCCGCTTGCCGATGCCGCGAAAGGCTACGACATGTTCCTGCACAAGGAAGACAACTGCGAGAAGGTGGTGCTGAGCGCCGCCTGATCGGCGCGCCAACGCAAAAGGGGTGAAGCCGCCGTCGTCATCAGGCGGCGGCTTCCAGGCGCTAGTAGCGCTTCTCGTCCGGCTTCGGCATCAGCGGCCACGGCGCCGACGACACGCCGTTCACGCTGGCGCCGCCGTTCGCGAACATCGGGATCATCCGGAAGAACGACGCGGGAAAATTGAGCGATGGCTCGGACACCTTGTCGAGCGCCGCCACCTGTTCCGGCGACAGCTTCACCGACAACGCCGCCAGGTTCTGTTCGAGTTGATCGAGCCGGCGGGCGCCGATGATCGTCGACGTCACGCCCGAACGTGATTGCACCCACGCCAGCGCCACCGAGGCGACCGAGGCTCCGCTTTCGGAGGCGACCTTCTGCAGCGCATCGATGATCGTCAGGTTGCGTTCGTTGAGGAACGATTTCACGCGATCGCCGCGATCCGGCTTGGCCTCCGCGGCGTTGGCGCGCGTGTATTTGCCGGACAACACACCGCCGCGCAGCGGCGACCACGGCGTGATGCCAAGCCCCATCTCCCGCGCCATCGGCACCAACTCCCCTTCGACGGTGCGTTCGATCAGCGAATATTCGATCTGCAAGCCGACAAACGGCGACCAGCCGTGGAACCGCGCGAGCATCTGCGCCTGCGTCACCTTCCACGCCGGGGTGTCGGACGCGCCGATGTAGCGGACCTTGCCGGCGCGCACCAGGTCGTCGAGCGCCCGCATCGTTTCGTCGATCGGCGTGTGGGGATCCCAGAAGTGCATCCAGTAGAGGTCGATGTAGTCGGTCTTCAAGCGGCGCAACGACTGCTCGCAGGACTCGACGATCGTCTTCCGGCCGGCGCCGCCGCCGTTGGGATCGCCCATCCAGAGATTGGTCGAGAACTTGGTGGCGATGACGACGCGATCGCGCTGCCCCTTGGTGCGCGCGAAGTAGTCGCCGATGATCACTTCGGAGTGGCCCTTGGTGTAGCCGTTGGCGGTGTCGATGAAGTTGCCGCCGAGCTCGAGGTAGCGGGCGAGAATCGCGTCCGACTCGGCGACCGTGGAGCCCCAGCCCCAATCCTCGCCGAAGGTCATCGTGCCAAGGCAGAGCGGGCTGACGCGCAGGCCGGACCGGCCCAGCGTGACGTAATTCGTGAGTGACATGGAAGCGATCATATCGCGGCCGAACAGGGAGTAGAATTCGGCTCCATATGAAGCATTCCATTTTTCGTATTGCCCTTGCCACCGCGGTGGCGCTGACCGGCGCCACCTACCTCAACGCGCAGGCGCCGGGCGGCCCTCCGCAAATGTCCGCGGATCGCCAGGCGGCGCTCGCCGCGCAGGCGGAGCTCGAAAAGAACACGCCGCAGATTCAATACGACGCGGTGTCGTTGCCGTTGATGCCCACAGGCCACACCATCGGCGAAACCGTCGGCGTCGCGATCAATTCCAAGAAGCACCTGTTCGTCTACACGCGCAGCGGCAACGTCGGGCCGGCGCGCGGCGCCCAGGCGGCGGAGCTCTTCGAGTTCGACGAGACCAACAAGTTCGTCAAGGAGTGGGGCCAGAACGCCTATGGCTTCTCGTTCGCGCACGCCATCCGCTTCGACAAGGACGACAACCTGTGGGTGATCGACGAAGGCTCGAACATGGTGATGAAGTTCAATCCCCAGGGCCTGGTGACGATGGTCCTCGGCCGCAAGGATGAAGCGGTCGATTACATGGAGCGCTTCCTCGAGGAGGGCCGCAAGATCGACGGCGCCACGCTGACCGCGCCGGGCAGCGGCGCCGGCCGCGGCGGCACGTTCGGCCGGCCGACGGACGTCGCCTTCGATCTGCAAGGCAACATCTTCGTCGCCGACGGCTACACCAACTCGCGCGTCGCCAAGTTCAACAAGGACGGCGACTTCGTCAAGGCGATCGGCAAGCGCGGCAACCAGCCCGGCGAATTCAGCACGCCGCACACCATTGCCAACGACGCCAAGGGCAACATCTACGTCGGCGATCGCGGCAACTCGCGCATCCAGGTGTTCGACCCGGAGCTGAATCCGCTGCGCATCATCAGCAACGTGCGCGCGCCGTGGGGCATCTGCATCTCGCCGCCCAACGCGCAGGGCCAGCAGTTCCTGTTCAGCGCCGACGCCGGCGGCAAGATCTACAAGACCGATCTCGACGGGAAGCTCCTCGGCTGGTTCGGCACGCTCGGCAAGCGCGTCGGCCAGTTCTTCTGGATCCACGAGATGCACTGCGTCAGCGACACCGAGCTCTACGTCGGCGAAGCGCAGAACTGGCGCGTGCAGAAGCTGACGCTCAAGAAGTAGCGCGGCCGAGACGCCAGGTCAGTAACGCGGCCCCGACGGCAATGGCCACCAGCCATTGCCGTTCGGTGGTCGGATCGAACGCATCGCCCGCCGCCTTGATCGTCATCCGCCGGCGGGTCCAATCCGAACTGTTGTAGAGACGGTAGTACTCGCCCTCGAGCGCGTCGTGCGCGGCGACCGCATCGCCATCATCACCAACGCCGGGCGGCAGTGGCGGTGGCAACGCCGGCAACGTATTCCCTGGATCGACGATCCACCGCACCGCCTTTAGGCCAAGGCTCGAGCCGTGTCCGCGATCCGGCGGCCACGCGAGCACCAGCACCGCGGCGGTCAGGCAGATCACGATCCACTGCGCGCGATTCGGCTGCCGCATCGCGATCGTCGTCAGATCTTCAATGCCGCGAGCACCCGCTGTGCTGTAAACGGCACGCGGCGCATGCGGACGCCGGTGGCGTCGAACACGGCGTTCGCCACGGCGGCCAGCATCGGCTTGCAGATCGTTTCGCCCGCGCCGTAGTGCTGAAGATCAGGGCGATTCGGATTCGGATCGCCGTTGACCTGGATGATGTCGATCTTCTCCGGCACGTCCGCGTGCGTCAGCGTCGGCGAGGTGATCCAGTCCACGGTCAACATCTTCGACTGATCGAAGCGCGCTTCCTCGTATAACGCGCGGCTCAACGCGTGCAACAGTCCACCTTCAAGGGCATGCGTCAACGCGTCGGGATTAATCACCAGTCCGCAATCGTGGGCGCACACGATGCGCTTGGCCCAGATGTGGCCGGTGCGCTTGTTCACTTCCACTTCGACGATCTCCGCGACGACGGTCTCGCTGCGATACGCGTAGGCGACGCCGCGGCCAACGGCGATGTCACCCGAGCTTCGCGGGCGAGGCGACGTGCGCGTGTCCCAGCCGAATTTCTGGGCGGCCGCCTTCAGGCAGGCGATCGATCGCGCGCGCTTGAATCCGGAATCATCGCCGGTGCCGCGATCGAGCAGCGCCAGCCGGAACGCGACGGGATCTGCTTTCGCGGCGATCGCGAGTTCATCGACGAAGCTTTCGGATGCAAACGTCACCTGCGGGCCGTCGGGATCGCGCAGGTTGCCCATGCGCACCGGCGTTTCCCACGCCAGCGGCATCGGCACGACGCCGCCGGCCATGCGGCGATTCGGCACCGTGTACTTGTCGTTCGGATAGGACGCGCGTCCTCGAGCGGGTGTCTTGCGCTGCCCCATCAACTGCGCAATGAGGACCGTATCGGCTTCGTTGTAGCCGACATGATTGAAGTCTCCCGCGCGCGCGTCGTAGTCGAGCGCGACCAGTTGCCCCTTCGCATCAAGAGCGCCGCGCATGTTCACCGCGTATGCCGGCCCCTTGGTATCCCACGACGTTTCTTCCTGCCGCGTCCACTGCATCCGGACCGGGCGATTCAATTCCGTCGCGAGGAACGCCGCTTCAAAGCCGGCGTCTTCGGCGGCGGTCCGTCCGTAGGCCTGCGGCCCCTGCATCCAGACCACGCGGATCTTTTCTTTCGGGATCTTCAGGAACTGCGCGACGCCGGTGCGCATCCCGTACGACTTCATGTCGTTCGAGTAGATCGTCAACTGCCCGTTCGACGGATCGGCCAATGCGTGGGCAGGACCGAACGCGGTATGGCCCTGGTACGGCACGTCGTACTTCGCTTCGATCACGGTCGCGGCACCGGCGAATCCGGCGGCGAGATCGCCGGTTACGACCGGTTCGCTCACCGAGGAGGTCGGCGTCGCGCGCATGTAAGTGAAGAGATCTTCCGATGTCGGGAACGGCGCGGTCGCGGGCGGCGTCCACTCCACTTTCAACTGGCGCGCCGCGCGAATCGCCTGCTCTTCTCGCTCGCACACTACGGCAACGTAGTTGCCGCGGCTGACGACCTTCACGACACCGGGCACGTCCTTGATCGACGATTCGTCGACCGCCTTCAACGTCGCGCCGACCATCGGCGGCCGCACGTTGCGCGCGTGCAGCATGCCGGGCACCTTCATGTCCACGGCCCAGCGCTGCGTGCCGTCCACCTTCGCGGGAATGTCGTCGCGCCTCGGCGACTTGCCGACGTTCTTCATCGCCTGCACAGGCTTCAGCGGTGCTTTGCCTGTCGTCGCGTCGATGTTGCGGCCCGTGAGGGTGACGTTGAACTTCTTGCCGCCGATTAACTGTCCGTAGGTGACGGTGCGATCGGCCGTGTCGCCGGTCCTGGTGCTCACGACGCCGTCGCTGACGGAGAGGGCCGTCACGGGCACGCCAAAGTATTCCGCGGCCATGTCGAGCAACACCCGACGGCCTTCCGCCGCCACGCGCCGCATCGGGTAGCCATCCGTCTGCAGCGCATCGGAGCCGCCGGAGCCGCCTTGATCGACGGTGATGTCGGTGCTGCCCATCACGCAGGTCGTGTTCTCGAACGCGATGTCGAGCTCGTCCGACATGATCTGCCGGAACGCGGTGCCCGTGCCCTGCCCGAGATCCGTCTTGCCGACGTAGAACGTCGCGGTGTTGTCCGGCCGAATCGCGATCCACGAATCGAGTTGCCGGAAGTCGGGATCGGGATACGGTCCGGCGCCGGCGGCCGGACGCTGCAGAAACGCTTCGACGCCATCAACCGAGATCGCCGCAACCGAGGCGACTAGCAGTCCGGACGTTTGCAGGAACTCGCGGCGAGAGGAGTTCTTGATCATGCGAGCCTCTTCGCCGCAAGCTTCACGGCCGCATTGATCCGGTAATAGGTCATGCAGCGGCACAGCGTGCCCTTCATGCCCTCGCGAATCTGTGCGTCGGTGGGATTCGGCGTCTTGTCGAGCAGCGCCTTCGCGGTCAACATCTGCCCGTTCTGGCAGAAGCCGCACGCGGGCACTTGTTCGTCGAGCCACGCCTGCTGAATCGGATGCAGTTGTCCGTCTTTGGACAAGCCTTCGAGCGTGGTGATCTCGACGTTCTGGACCTGCGACACCGGCCGCACGCACGAGCGCACCGCCTGGCCGCCAATCAACACGGTGCACGCACCGCATTGCCCGAGGCCGCAGCCGAAGCGCGGGCCGGCGAGATCAAGATCGTTGCGGAGGATGTAGAGCAGCGGCGTCGAGGGCTCAGCCTCGACCGTGTGCCGCTTGCCGTTGACCAGCAGATTCAGGGCAGCCATAGGCCGAGATTATCCTCGACCTTGGCTGCCCTGACGAGTGTCGTTATGGCGTATGAGCCGCCACTAACGGCAGACAACGTCGCCGTCGTCGATGGCGCGTCCGATAAGGGCGCCGGCGCCGGCGCCGATAATCGTGCCCAGAATCTTCGACTCTCCGGGCGCGATGATATTGCCGAGCACCGCGCCGGACACGCCGCCGATGATCAGGCCGGTCGTGCCGTCGTCGCGCTTGCAGTAATAGCGGTTGTCCGAGCCGCGATAGATGCGGTCATTCCGGCTCATCCGCTGCGCGCGATACCGCCGATCGTCCTGGCGGTAGTACCGCGACGCGTCCCAGTAGTTGCTTTGGGCTCGATACCGAGCGTTACTGCGCGCCTCTCGCCGGATTTCTTCCCGGCGGATTTCCTCGCGCCGCATTTCTTCGCGACGGATCGCCTCGCGACGAGCCTTCTCCCGCTCGCGATCGCGTTTCTGTTCCCATTTCTCTTCCTGACGGTCGCGACCTCTGCCCTGTGCCATCAAGTCCACCGGCATAGCGGCGCCGGCAAATGATGCGAGAAGCACTGCCACGATTGCCATTCGGATGCGATTCACAATTGACCTGCTTTCAGCTTGTCCCGCCAGAGCCTTGGCGACGGCGGAAGCCACGATTGGCCTGACCCGTATTTGTGCAATTGATGTGCCGGTAATTTCGCGCCAAATAGAGGACAATCTCGGGCGGTAAAGCCATGAATCGTCGAGAATTCATTACATCCACGGCCGCTTTCGCGGTCACCTTGTCGTCGAACCGCGCGCAAGCCCAGGCGCCACTCGTCCCGGTCAAGACGGTCCGAACGCCCATTCTCGAGATCGGTTATCACGAAAGCGGACCGGCATCGGGCATCCCGGTGATCCTGCTCCACGGTTTTCCGGACGATGCGCATGCGTACGACGGCGTGTCGCCGATCCTCGCCAAAGCGGGACATCGCGCGCTCGCGGTGTATCTGCGTGGCTACGGCCCGACACGCTTTCTCGATCCGGCCGCGCCGCGCACCGCCGAACAGGCGGCGATCGGCCAGGACGTGATCGATTTCGCCGACGCGTTGCAGCTCAAACAGTTTGTCGTCGCGGGATTTGACTGGGGCGGCCGCGCCGCGTGTGTCGCTGCGGCGCTGCATCCCGATCGCGTGAAGGCCGCGGTGCTGATCGGCGGCTACTCGATTCAGAACACCGTGACGATGGGGCCGCCGGGGAACGCCGCCGGCGCGAGGCGCGCCTGGTATCAGTGGTATCTCAATACCGAAGTCGGACGCGCGGGCCTGGCGAAAAACCGCAAGGAGTTTTGCGAGGCGTTGTGGCGCGAATGGTCGCCGACCTGGAAGTTCAGCGAGGAGATGTACAACCTGACGGCCGCATCATTCGACAATCCCGATTTCGTCGACTGCGTCGTCCACTCGTATCGCCATCGCAATTTCAACGCGCCTGGCGAAGCGCGGTTTCTCGAGATCGAACAACAACTCGCGAAGCGTCCGCCGATTACCTGTCCGACGATCGTGTTGCACGGTGGCGATGATGCGTTCGGCCGTCAGGGTGCGGAGATCACCGCCGGCGAGCGCAGCGTGATGACGAAGTTGATCGATAAGCGGATCGTCGAAGGCGCGGGCCACTTCGTGCCGCACGAAAAGCCGGAGCCCGTCGCGCAAGCGATCCTCGATCTACTCAAATAGCTTGATCGGCTGGCTGGTGATCCGCTGGCGATACCACTCGCCGAGCACGATCAGGCCGATCAGGCCAAACACGATCGGCCACTCGTATGGCCTCATGTCGGCGACAAACAGGCGCGCCATCTCGCCGATCGCGTAGCCAAACAACCCGATCGAGAGTGACCAGATGATCGCGCCGACCAGGTCCGACACGAAGTAGGCCAGCGCCGACATGCCCACGGCCCCGCACGCGATCGAGATCGCGATGCGAAAGCCGAACACGAATCGCGAGGTCAACACCAGCCACACCGACCGCTTCTTCGCCCACGTCTTCACCGTGTGCAGGAACGGCCGCGTGCCGGTGTGATGCAGCCGTTTCAAGCCCTGCTTGCGGCCGATCCAGAAATAGAACTGGTTGATGACCATGCTCGAGCCGCCGGCCACCCACATGACGATCGGCAGGCTCAGGTAGCCGCGATGCGCGAGAAACGACGCCGTCGCGAGCGTCGCGTCGCCTTCGAACATGACTCCGGCCGCCACCATCAGGTAGCCGTAGCGGATCACGAGTTCGGTGAGAGTCGATTCCATCAGCACAGGCGGGTCTCGAAACCCGTCGCTACGTTCATCCTCTCAGATAAGCGGCGCGCGCGCGAGAATTCACTGTTTGACCAATTCGACGCGACGGTTGCGCGCTCGTCCCTCTTCAGTGTCGTTGCTCGCGACCGGCGCCAGTGGTCCGACGCCGCGCGCCGTCAGCCGCGCCGCCGCAATGCCCTGCTGGCTGATGAGCGCTTGCATCACCGCGTCGGCGCGCGCCTGGGAGAGCTTGAGATTGAGATCGAGCGAGGCGACGTTGTCGGTGTGACCGGCAATAAAAACTTTCATCGGCGGATCCGCCTTCAACAGCTTCGCAATCTCGGCGACGGCGGCAGCGGATTCCGGCTTGAGCACTGACTTGCCGGTGTCAAAGAAAATGCCGGGCACTTCGACATGGCCGGTCGCCTTCAAGCCGGCCTCGAACAGTGCCGCGCTCGCCACCACTTCCTGCACCATCGCCTGCTTCTCGACAATCATCAGCATGTAGCCCCCGCCCCACGCGGTGTCGACCTGCACCCAGACGTCCTTGCCGTTCTTGTTGATGTTGAGCACCGTGTAGCGATCGTCCTCGTACTTCACCACTCCGCCGATGGCCTTCATCGCCTCCTGGTGATTGCGGATGATCGCCAGCTTGCTCGGCGCCGGTTGGCCGGCGGCGATCTGGTAGCGCATCTCGACGCGGCGGCCTTCAACAGTCTCCTGCGTCGTCTTGCCGGTCTTGAAGACAAAGCGATCGAAATCCGAGGTCTTGCAGTTGACGATGCGCATGTTCTGCATGCGCGTGACGACCGGATGGTCGGCGCAGCCCGCGGCGTCTGGCGCTTGCGCCAGGGCCGGTGTGGAACCGAGCACGATAACTGCGATGAACAGGGGCAAGAGCGAGCGGTAGCGCATCATGAGAGTGCCTCGGCCAACCAGAGTGCAATCCGGTGGCCGAGGCGCCATTCGAAAAACAGGCCGGTTTTTGCCGCTACTACGCGCCGCGTGGGCGAAAATCTCGCAGCCGCGAGGGTTATTCCCGTCCGAACCGTCGCAGCAAGCGGCTCGCCATCATCAGCTCATGCATCGCCGCGGCATCTCGCTTGCACGTCGAGCACCGGAGCGACTTCGATGAATTACGTTGAGACCAACGATGACGTCAGGCTGCGAATCAAGGACTGGGGCCACGGCCGCGCTGTGGTGATGATGCACGGCTGGCCGCTCTCATCCGACACGTTTGATGAGCTCGGGATGGCCATTGCGAATGCCGGCATGCGGGCCATCTCCTATGACCGCCGCGGCTTCGGCCGATCGCAGCAACCCTGGGATGGCTACGACTACGACACGCTCGCTGATGACCTGGCGGATGTGATCGACCAGACCGATGCCAAAGACGTGACGCTGATCGGCTTCTCGATGGGCGGCGGCGAAGTGGCGCGATACCTCAGCCGCCAGGGCGACGCCAACATTCGCCAGGCGGTGTTGATCGCATCGATCGTTCCCTTCATGTTGAAGACACCGGACAACCCCAAGGGCACCGAACAGAGCGTCTTCGACGGCATGGCGAAGTTGCTCGAGGCCGATCGCGCCGGCATGTGGCCGGACTTCTTCAAGGTGTTCTACGGTGTCGGCAAGACCGCGAACCCGGTGAGCCAGGGCGTCATCGACTGGTCGTGCACCCTCTCGATGCAGGCCAGCCTGCCGGCGACGCTTGGTTGTGCGAAGGCGTTCTCGAGTACCGACTTCCGCGGCGACCTCGAGGCATTCACCGTCCCGACGTTGATCATTCACGGCACCGGCGATCAGACCGTGCCGATTGATGCCAGCGCACGCGCCGCCGCTGCCGGCATTCCCGGCAGCAAGCTGATCGAATACGACGGCGCGCCGCACGGATTACTGGCGTCGCACAAGACCCAACTGATCGCCGACGTGTTGTCGTTCCTCGCGAGTTGAAGGGAGACGGCCGGCGCGAACGCGGTGCGGTATCTCCCGGGCTGAGCGTTCGACTGAGCCGACGCACCGCGAATCATCGCGCCGGCGCTGTGGTTCGGCTTAGCCGGACCATGCCGATCAAGAAGTCAGGGATTGGACCTAGGAAGTCGCGCGGCGGTTGCGTCTCGTGCCAAAGTGGGGACATGACCGCGCCCCTCTCCGATGCCTTTGTGTTCTTCGGCGCCACCGGCGACCTCGCCTTCAAGCAAATCTTCCCGGCCTTACAGGCCCTCGCCCGCGACGGTGAACTGGAGATGCCGATCATCGGCGTGGCGCGTCCGCCGTGGACCGTCGAGGCGCTCAAGGCACGCATCAAGGACAGCCTCGAAGCACACGGCGGCGTCGAGCCTGAAGCATTTGCGCGCTTGTGCGCACGCTTGAAATACGTCGAAGGGGACTACGCGGATCCCGCCACGTTTCAGCGGCTCAAGCAGGCGCTGGGCGGCGCGCAGCATCCGCTGCATTACCTGGCGATTCCGCCGAGCATGTTCGGCGCGGTGATCAAAGGCCTCTCGGATTCGAGCTGCGCCGAAGGCGCGCGCGTCATCCTCGAAAAACCGTTCGGCCGCGACCTGGCGTCCGCGCGTGCGCTCAACGACACCGTCCTGAAGGTGTTTCCCGAGTCGTCCGTGTTCCGCATCGATCACTACCTCGGCAAGGAACCGGTCCAGAACCTCCTCTACTTCCGCTTCGCCAACGCGTTCCTCGATCCGATCTGGAATCGCAATTACGTGGACAGCGTGCAGATCACCATGGCCGAGAGTTTTGGCGTCGAAGGCCGTGGCAGTTTTTACGAAGAGGTCGGGGCCATCCGCGACGTCGTGCAGAACCACCTGCTGCAGGTCATTGCGCTGCTGGCGATGGATGCGCCGGTTCGCAATCATCCCGACGCCGTGCGCGACGAAAAAAACCGCCTCTTTCACGCGATGCAGCCGCTCGATCCCGCGCGCGTCGTCCGCGGGCAATTCGCCGGCTACCGCAACGAGAAGGGCGTGGCGCCCGACTCACGCGTCGAGACATTCGCCGCGATGTGTCTCTACATCGACACGTGGCGCTGGGCCGGCGTGCCGTTTTACATCCGCGCCGGCAAGTGCCTGCCCGTCACGGCCACCGAAGTGATGGTCGACCTGAAGAAGGCGCCGTTGTCGATCTTCGACGAGGTCACGGACGCAACCTCGAACTATTTCCGGTTCCGGCTCAGTCCCGAAGTCGGCATCTCAATCGGCGCCCGCGTCAAGGAACCGGGTGATGAGATGCGCGGCGAACCGGTCGAACTGCTCGCGCGTCACGAGGCCAAGCGCGACGCGCCGCCGTATCAACGGCTGCTGCACGATGCGCTCGAGGGGGATGCGTCGCTGTTCGGTCGAGCCGACAGCGTCGAAGCGGCGTGGCGGGTGATCGAGCCGGTCCTCAACGACACCGGGCCGGTGCATGAATACCAATGCGGGACCTGGGGCCCCGACGAAGCGTCAGCCCTGCCCGTCAGCAACGAGGGCTGGCACGATCCGAAGGCGCACGACTAAAACTTTAAACTTTAAACTTTAAACTTTTTCTGAGTGTCCGCCGAACTGCAGGCGCAACGCCGATAACAGCTTGTCGGCGAACTCCGCCTTGCCGCGCGATCCGAAACGCGCGTAGAGTGCGGCGCTCAGCACCGGCGCCGGCACCGCTTCATCGATCGCCGCCTTGATCGTCCAGCGGCCCTCACCGGAATCCGAGACGCGCCCGCCAAATTTCTCGAGCGCCGGATCATCCGTCAACGCGGCGGCGGTGAGGTCGAGCAGCCACGACGAGATCACGCTGCCCCGCCGCCACACTTCCGCGACGTCGCGCACGTTGAAATCGTATTGATAGTGTTCGGGATGATCGAGCGGTGTCGTCTCCGCGTCCGCCGCCTCGGCGTTCTTGCCGATGTTGGCGTGCGCCAGGATATTCAGGCCCTCGGCGTACGCGGCCATCAACCCGTATTCAATGCCGTTGTGCACCATCTTCACGAAATGGCCGGCGCCACTCGCCCCACAGTGCAGGTAACCCTGGCTCGCGGTGCCGCTCACCGTCTCGATGCCGGGAGTCGCGGGAGTGTCTCCCGTTCCAGGCGCGAGCGTCTTGAAGATCGGATCGAGACGCTGCACGACGTCCGTCGGGCCGCCGATCATCAGGCAGTAGCCGCGCTCGAGCCCCTTGATGCCGCCGCTTGTGCCGCAGTCAACGTAGCTGATCTGCTTGCCCGCCAGCTCGCCGCTGATGCGAATCGCATCCGCGTAATGCGAGTTGCCGCCATCGATCAACGTATCGCCCGGACTGAGATGCGGCAGCAAGTCGGCGATCAGCGTTTCGACGAACGCCGTCGGCACCATCATCCAGATGGCGCGGGGCTGCTGCAGTTTGCCGACGAGATCGGGCAGGGACGAGGCGCCGGTGGCGCCGTCCTTGACGAGCGCGTCAACCGCCGCCGGCGCGCGATCGAACACCACGCACTGGTGGCCGCCCTTCAACAGGCGCCGCACCATGCTCGCGCCCATGCGCCCCAGGCCGATCATTGCGATTTGCATTGTGGAGATGTTACTTGAACGACAGCGGGGGCGCGGTCGAAGCCGCGCCCCCTGCTAGCCCGCTGGCCTGCTAGCCCGCTGGCCTGCTAGCCTGCTAGCCTGCTGACCTGCTGACCTGCTGACCTGCTGACCTGCTGACCTGCTGACCTGCCTTACTTCGTCGCCGCCATGACGCGAAGGTTGTCCTTCACGCCCTTGACGCCGTCGGTGGCCTTGGCGATCGAGACCGCTTTCGCCTTGGCTTCCGCCGACTTCACGGTGCCGTTCAGCACGACCATGTTGTTGGTGACATCAATGTTGATGTTGCTGTCGTTCAACACCGTGTTCCAATCGGCCATGTACTGCGCGTAGATCTTCGACTTGATCCAGCCGTCGTCGATAGCGCGGCCGGTCTTCTTCGCGGCGCTCGCCGACTTGTCGCCGGCCTTGTCCATCTTGTCTTCGGCCTTATCGGCGGTCTTGGCCATCTTGTCGCCGGCCTTGTCAGCCGTCTTTGACATCTTGTCGCCGGACTTGTCCATCATGCCTTCGTGATGCATGACGGGGACGACGCGCAGCTGATCGACGACGTTCTTCACGCCGTCATTCTTGCGGGCGTTGGAGACGGCGACCGCGCGGGCCGCTTCGTTCGGAATGGTGCCCTTGAGCGTCACCACGCCGTGATCGACGTCCACGTCGATGTTGCTGCCGGCGAGCGCGTCTTCATTGACGAACTCCGAGTGCACTTTCATCACCAGCCAGCCGTCCTTGACGGCGCTGACCTGGGCCGTGGCAGCCGAGACTCCGAGCGTGAGGACAGTGAGCAGCGCAATCGTGAATGTTCCCACTGAACGACACATGTAAGACATCGAGATACTCCTTAAGGCCTCCAAATTGAGGTCCGTCGTCCCTATTGCAAGGGCGGGGCCAGCCCCTCGGCCGTCACGTATAATTTGCAGCGATTGTGAACAGTCTTCCGGCCCAGCTTCGCGGCCGTCGTCTCGAACGGATCGGGACCGCGATCGTCATCGCCATTGCCGCCTGGTATTGGCTGAAGTATTTCAATCGCAGCACCAACCTCCTCGATGAAGGGTCGACCGCCGCGCAGGCGCTGCGCATTATCAACGGCGATCTGATCTACCGCGACTTCTTCACCGTCGTCACGCCCGCGTCGTACTACACCGTGGCGTGGTTGTTCCGCCTCTTCGGCGAACAACTGATGGTGTTGCGCTGGGCCACGCTCGCGTGCGGATTGGGCGTCGTGCTGGCCTCGCTGGTGATCGGCCGCCGCATCTCGGCGTGGCCGTTCGCAGCCGCCGCGGCGTTGATGACCACGGCGTGGGGATGGTTCCAGGGCACGCCGAATTTCTATTCGCTCGAAGCGGCGCTCTTGTCGTTGATCGCGCTCGCGTGTTACCTGCGTGGACCGGCACCGCGATGGATGGTGGCCGCTGGAATCGCCGTCGGCCTTTCGGCGCTGACCAAGCAAAATACCGGCGCCTACACGGCGGTCGGCCTGGCAATCACGATCTGGGCGTCACGCCTGTTCGACTCCGAGAACGACTGGCGCGGACGCTTCAACATGACGACGCAGTTTGTCGCCGGCATGTGCGTGCCGGTCGCGCCCACACTGGTGTGGCTGATCGCGTCCGGGGCGGGCCCGTATCTTTACGAGAGCTGGGTGTATTACCCGCTGATGAAATACCCGCAGCGATTTGCCCGGCCGTTCCCGGCTTTCTTCCCGCTCGCCGAAAACACGTTCGATCGCTGGACCTCGTTGGCGATCTATCTGCCGGTGCTCGTCTACCCGTTCGCAATCCTCGCCATCGGCGTGCTCGCCTTCCAATGGCAGCGCCATCGCAATCAGTTAGCCAGGACCGAAGGACACGCGTTGCTCGCCGTGACGCTGGTCGGCGCGCTGACGCTGCTGCAAGCGTGGCCGCGCGCGGATGTCACGCACATCCTGTTCGGTCTGCAGCCGGCGTTCATCCTGTTCGGCTACCTGCTGTTCTGCGTCTGGCGTTCGGTGCGCCGCACGTTTGGAGCGACCGGCGCCGCCATCGCCCTGCCGATCGTGCTGGCGCCGATGCTCGTGTTCTTGTGGCGCGGGTACCAGCGCACCGACAACGAATACCTGAACTACATCGTCGCCGTGCGCACCGACCGCGCGCACGGCATCTTCACCGGCAGTCTCGAGGCGCAACGCATCGACACCGTCACCAAGTACATCGTCGAGCACACCGCCCCCGACGATCCGGTGTTCGTCGTGCCGTGGGCGTCGGGCTTCAACTTCCTGGCGCGGCGATTCAACCCGACTCGCATCGACTTCATGCTGTTCGAGGATCCGGAAGCGTACCCGTGCCTGATCGCGAGCCTCGATCGGCATCCGCCGAAATACGTCATCTACGGCTATACCTGGGATGTCGACGACAAGCACTTCCGCGACTACGCGGCGCCGATCGATCGATACATCCGGTCGCGGTATGCGATCGAGTTCACCACCGACGGCTACGAAGTCTGGCGCCGGCTCGAGGGGACCGCCGCCGGCGCCGCCGATCCTGATCGTTGCCGCCCCCGCCGCTTCAGGCTATTCTCTCGGCCATGACCAAGCGCACCCTCGCCGCCTTGACGCTCGCGTTCTTCTTGCTGCCGGCCGCCGGCTCCATCGGGCTCGCGCAGGGGCGCTGCATGACGACCTTCGGCGCGCCGACGTGCGTGACCGCCGATATCGCACCGGTGTTTGCGCCAACGGGCTGGAAGACCGTGGCGGTCGAGCAAATCACGTTCCGGGTCGCCGACTACAAAAAGGAAGCGGCGTTTTACGCGGCGCTTATGGGCTGGACCCTGCGCAGCGACGATGGGAAGCAGGCGGTGATGGATGTGGGGCCGTGGGGCACCGTGATCTTCAAGCAGGTGCCCGCCTCGTCTTTCGAAGCGCCGCCGCCCGCGGCCGCGGGCCAACCCGCTCGCACGCCGGTGACCGCCGCTATTGAATCGTTCGGCTACGTGATCGACAAGTGGGACGCGAAGGTCGTGGAAGCGGAATTGAAGAAGCGCGGCCTGTCACCCGTCGCCGACAACGACGGCAGGGGGTTCGAGAGTTTTCGCGTGAAGGATCCGGACGGATTCGATCTGCAGATCAGCAACGGCAACGGCTACGCCAGGGCGCGCAAGACGCCGTCCACCGCGAACCTCTCCGAGCCGCTGCCGTTTGCCTCGACCGGCTGGAAGACCGTGTGGCTCGATCATTTCTCGTTCAACGCCGGCGACTACAAGAAGAGCGCGTCGTTCTACCAGAACCTGCTCGGCTGGACCCCGACCTACGACGAAGGCAGCCAGAACGAATTGATGATCGGCGAGGCCGGCGACATCATCATCCGCGGCGGCAACCCGCTGTCGCCGGAGTTCGGCAAGGGACCGTCACGCGGCGATCGCGCGCGCATCGATCACATCTCGCTGGGCATCGCGCCGTGGGACACCGACGGCGTCAAGGCCGAACTCGAGAAGCGCGGCCTGCGCGCGCAGATCGACACCTCGAGCCGCCACAAGGACGCCAGCGGACAGTGGGTGGCGGATGAAATCCACACCGCGGCATTCAAGAGCTATCACACCGCCACGCCGAACGGATACAACCTGCAGATCAGCTACGTGACGCACGACAATCGCCTCGCGCTGGCGAACGCCGTCAATCCGAAGAAAGTATCCGGCGGCGGGCAGTAAACGTTACCGGCTGTTCTGCATCGACGACGCGATCTCCATGAGCCGGATGAACTCGGCTCGATAGCCATCGCGATCGTCGCCGCGGAACTGCCGCGCGCGCTCCATCGCCGCGTCAAGGCTGGCGCCCGGCGCCCGAATCGAATGCCGCAGCAGCATGCCGGCCTCGGCCACCGCTGACGCAAAGCCGAGGTTCGCCGTCATCGGCTGCATGCGGTCACGCACCACGACCGAGAGTGGCTTGCTCTTGCCACCCTCGGGCGCCTTGTAGCGCAACTTCACCGTCATCAGTTCGCCTTGATACCTGGGAGTCGCCATTCGCGGCGGTACCGGCGCCGGCGATTGCGTGTACTTCCGCGCATCGACACCGTGGCGAGCGAGCGTTTCACCCGCCGGCACGATCTCGTAGAGCGCGGTCACCGAATGACCGGCGCCAATTTCGCCCGCATCTTTTCGATCGTCATTGAAATCCTCGTCCGCCAGCATGCGGTTCTCATAGCCGATCAAACGATAGGCGCTGACGGACTGCGGATTGAACTCGGCCTGGATCTTCACATCCTTGGCGATGGTGATGAGCGTCGCGCCGGCTTCCTTCACCAGCACCCGATGCGCCTCCAGCGGCGAGTCGAGATAGGAATAGTTGCCGTTCCCATGATCCGCCAGTTTCTCCATCGTCGAATCCTTCAGGTTGCCGGTACCGACGCCGAGCACCGACAACGAGACACCGGTCTCCCGTTCGCGTTCGATGATCCGCACCAGTTCGTCCGCATCGGTCACGCCGACGTTGAAATCACCATCAGTCGCCAGGACGACGCGATTGACGCCTTCTTTGATGAAGCTCTCGCGGGCCGCCTGATACGCGAGTCGAATGCCCTCGGCGCCGTTGGTCGACCCACCCGCTTCGAGTCCCTCGATCGCGGTCGCGATCTCCTCACGCCGGTCGCCGCTCGTCGGCGGCAGCACCAGGCCACTGGCGCCGGCATAGACGACGATCGACACGCGATCGTCTTTCGTCAGCGTGTTCGCGAGCATCCGCAGGCCGTGTTGAACGAGCGGCAGCTTGTCGGGCGCCATCATCGAACCGGAGACGTCAATCAGGAAGACGAGGTTTCGCGCCGGCAGCGACTGTGCCGCGAGCTCGCGTCCCTGCAGTCCGATCAACGCAAGGCGATGCTTCGGATTCCACGGGCACTCGGAGAGCTCCGTCGTGATCGAGAACGGCTGATCCGCCTTTGGCTGGGGGTAGGAATAACGAAAGTAGTTGATCAACTCTTCAATGCGGATCGAGGCATCCGGCGGCAGTTCGCCATCGTTGAGGAAGCGCCGCATGTTCGAGTACGACGCGGTATCGACATCGACGGAAAATGTCGACAACGGTGTCGCGGACACCAGCCGGAACGGATTCTCGCCGACGTCGTCGTAGGACTCGGTGTTGCGCGAGTCACGCCGGAGATATCCGCCGTCGACCATCAACGATGACGACGTCACCGTGATCGTTTCGGTGAGCGCGCCGAGTCTGAGCACCGCCGCCACTCGCAGGTCCTGGCCGGCCAGGATCACAAAGGTTTGCACCAGCGTCTCGAAACCGGCGAGCTCGGTCGTCATTGAATAGCGGCCGGCCGCGAGGCCGGGCAACCGGCATTCACCGTTGACATCCGCCGTACATGTTCGCTGTTCGGTTCCCGAGACGGTGATCGACGCGCCTGGGATCGCCGAACCGCTCGTGTCGGTCACCTTGACCACGAGCAGGCTGCGCTGTTGCGCGGCGATCAACGCCGTTGCAAGACATACCAGGACTAGCAGCACCGAGACGCGTGCACGCATGACGACCTCCGGCAGCAGGCGCAACGTGTATCGCAAACGGCGTGCCCCCGCCAAGCGCCGGAAAGACGGGGACATTACGCGGATCTGGCGGCCCGCTTCGCCCGAATGGATCCAACCGGCCGGTGATATTGGATCAGCCGTGAGAAACTAGCGGCGCATGCCCAAAGGCCGGCTCGAAGCGTTCAGCGATGGCGTGATCGCCATCATCATCACGATCATGGTCCTCGAGTTGAAGGTGCCGCACGACACCGGATTCGAGGCCCTGGCGCCGCTGTGGCCGGTGTTCCTCAGCTACATCCTCAGCTTCGCCTACATCGGCATCTACTGGAACAACCACCATCACATGCTGCACCGGGTGAAGCACGTCACCGGCGGCGTGTTGTGGGCCAACCTGCACTTGCTGTTCTGGCTGTCGCTGACGCCGTTCACCACCGCGTGGATGGGCGAGAACCATTTCGCGACGATCCCGGTCGCCGTCTACGGCGTCGGCCTGCTGATGAATGCGATCGCCTACTCGATCCTGGTGCGCGTGCTGATCGCCAGCCACGGCCCCGACTCGGATTTCGCCGCGCGCATCGGCGGCGACATCAAGGGGTACATCTCGCTGGCGATGTACGCCTCCGCGGTGGGCCTGGCGTTCGTCAGCACCGCGATCTCGCTGGGGTTGTTCTTCGCGGTCGCGCTGATCTGGTTTATTCCGGATCGCCGCTTCGAGCGCTAGATCGGCGGGACTGAAAGAACCCCTGCAACAAGGCGCGGCTCTCTTCGGCCAGCACGCCGCCAATCGTACTCATGCGGTGATTGAGTCCGGGGAGTTCGTGCGCGTTGGTCATCGACTGAATGGCGCCGGACTTGGGTTCCGCCGCGCCGTAGACGACCAGCGCGATGCGCGCATGGACCATCGCCCCCACACACATCAAGCACGGTTCGACCGTCACATACATCGTCGCGCCGGTGAGCCGGTAGTTGCCGAGGGCCTGCGCCGCGGCTCGCAGCGCCACCACCTCCGCGTGCGCGGTGGGATCGGCGGCAGAAATGGGTTGATTGAAACCGGCGCCGATCACCTCGCCGTCGAGGACCACCACTGCGCCGACCGGCACTTCTCCCGCCTCGAGGGCTTTGCCGGCCTCGGCCAGCGCCGCCTGCATGAACGGATCGTGATTGACGACGGATGGCACGCTGAATTCTAGCGTGCCACCCTCGTCTTTCGCCTAGCGAATCGGCACGCCGTGCGCCGCAGTCTCGCCCGAGAACTGGAACTCCGACATCTTCTGGATGCCGCCGTCGCCGGTCGAATACAGCACCACGGTATTGGTGCTGGTCGGATTGCGCTCGATGTGCGTGCAGTGGAAGGTGACGACGGGTTTCGTCTGGTCGTTGAAGGCGTAGATATAGGTGCACGGCTCGCCGCGCGCCATGCGATCGTTGTCATGCTCGATCACGTAGCGGCCCTGGAGAATCGTGTTGCCGATGCGCACCGGCCGCTGGAACCACACGACGGTCTTCTGGTTGGCGAGCGGCGCCAGCGTGGTGTCGAGATTCGAGGTCAGTAGCATCTCGATGGCACTGGGTTCCACTGTGGCCTTCGACATGTTGCAGCAGGACGCGGCGTCGACTCGAGCGGGCAGCAGGAACAGCAGGCCGGCGACGCCGGCGAGTGCGAAAAATTTATTCATATAGTTCTCCCGCAGTAGGGCAAGGCGAGAATCGTGCCGAATACGACAGGCACGATTCAGGGCCAATTCCGTCGATTGCGACCAGCCGCGCCGCGACGGCCGGGAATTGTCCGCAGCCGGCGCGAAACTTCCCACATGCCGGTATGATGAGCCCGCACGTTCACTTGCGCCTGGAGGATGCGATGCTCGTTCGTCTTTGTCGAATCGTTGGTCTGTGTCTGTGTTGCCTCGTAGCCGGCTCCGCCGCGAGCTGGGCTCAAGAGAGTCACCTCGACGCCCCCGGAGAAATCCCCAAGTACGTCCGCGATCCGATTCCGCTCTACACCAAGGGCCTCGGCCCCTTCCACCGGCCGATCTCATCCAAGAATGCTGAAGCGCAGGCCTTCTTCGACCAGGGCTTCCAGATGCAGTACGCGTTCGCGCGCCTCGACGCGATCCGCTCCTTCCGCGAAGCGTGGAAACGCGATCCCGAGTGCGCGATTTGTTACTGGGGCGAAGGCTGGGCGTGGGGCTCGTATCTGAACGGCCCGATGGCCGCCGATCAATCGCCGTTTGCCTACGCGGCCACGCAGAAGGCGATCAGCCTGCGCGACAAGGCCTCCCCGGTCGAGCGCGCCTTCATCGATGCGTTAGCGGTCCGCTACGTCAAGAATTTCGATCCCGCCGAGCGGCGCAAGCAGGACCAGGCCTACGCGGACGCGATGGGCAAGCTCGCCGCGCAGTACCCCAACGATCTCGACGCCGTCACGCTCTACGGCGATGCGTTGTTCCTGCTGGAGCCGCGCCGCGGCACCCGCGACATCAATACCCCGAACATCAAGCGCCTCCACGGCGTGCTCGAGTCCGTGCTGGCCAAGGATCCGAAGCACCCGGGCGCCTGCCATCTCTACGTGCACGCCACCGAATCCACCGTGCGGCCGGATCTCGCGGTTGCCTGCGCGGAGTACCTCGGCAAGAGCATTCCCGGCGCCAGCCACATCAATCACATGCCGTCGCATACCTGGAATGAAGTGGGACGCTGGGGTGATTCGGTGCGCGCGAATCTCGAAGCGTGGCATTCGGACCTCAAGGCCGATGACGGCGAAGGCTTCGCGATCTATCCCGATCACAACCTGCACATGCTGCTGTACGCCGCATCGATGGACGGCCAGAGCGGCATTGCCACGCAGGCCGGCCGGGACTACACCAAGCGCACCGGCGACACGATGTACCAGGTGTTGACGCTGATTCGCTTCGGCCGCTTCGACGAAGTGGCCGACGTCACCAAGCGGCCCGAGCGCGACATTCCCGGCGCGGCCTATGATTTTTCACAGGGCTACGCGAAGTTGAAACTCGGCGACGCCGATTTCGCGAAGGCGTATCTCGCCAAGGTCCGCAAGGTCGCGGACACCTCGAAGGTCGAGTTCCGTAATCACAGCGCCGCCCGCCTGGTGGGCGTGCTCGCCAGCATCCTCGATGGCGAAATCACGCGCATGGGCGGTGACCTGAACGGCTCGATCGCGAAGTTCGAAACCGCGGTCAAGCTCGATGACGAATTGGATTACGACGAGCCCGAGCCGCTGCCGTTCCCGGCGCGCCACTGGCTCGGCGCCGCGCTGATCGAAGCGAAGCGCTTCGCGGATGCCGAAAAGGTCTACCGCGACGACCTCGTCCAGCACCCGCACAACGGCTGGGCGCTGCTCGGACTGCAGCAGGCCCTCAAGGGCCAGGGCAAGAAGGATCCGGCCGTCGACAGCGATCTCGAGAAGAGCTGGTCGCGCTCCGACACGTGGATTAAGGCTTCGCGTTTCTGAAAGTCTTAGGGTCTTAGGGTCCTAGGGTCTAAGGGTCTTTAGACCCGCCTGCAGCATAAAATGGCCGTCATGTTTCGATGTCTCATCGGCGTGACGGCCTTCTTGCTTTCAGCGACGCTCGCTGCGCAAGACACGCCGCTTCGCCGGGGCGACGTGTTCCCGCGGTGGCGCGAAGGCTATCTCGACATCCATCAGATCGTCACCGGCCGCGGTAATTCGGCGCTGACGATCTTTCCGGATGGCACGACGATGCTGGTGGATGCGGGGGATGCGAGCGATACCGGCGATGCGCCGCAGCGCCCGGGGCCGTCGCGCACGCCGGGGCAATGGATCGCGCGCTACGCGCGGACGATGATCGGCACGGCCGATCCGCACCTGGACTACGCGGTGCTGACGCACTTCCATCCCGATCACATGGGCGCGATCGCGGGCACCGAGCCGGTGTCGAGGAACGGCGGCTATCGACTGCGTGGCATCACCCAGGTGGCCGAAGACATTCCCATCTCGCGGATCGTCGATCGCGGCTGGCCCGATTATGCATACCTGCCGCCGCCAAGCGACTTGATGTTCGAAAACTATCGCCGCTTCGTTTCGGGCCAGAGTGCCGCGAAACAGTTGACGATGATCGGCGCGCAGGCCGGCAGCGCCACGCAGATCGTCGCGTTGCGAAAACCGGATCCGTCGTTCAGTGTCCGCATTGTCTCCGTCAACGATCGGGTCTGGACCGGCGAGGGTGATGCCACCAAAGTGCGCTTTCCCGCGCTCGATACGATCGCGCTGGCCGACGACCGCCCCACCGAAAACATGACCAGCGTGACGCTGCGGATCAAGTACGGCGCGTTCGACTACTTCACCGGCGGCGACATGCCCGGCTACCCGGTGCCCGGCGCGCCGGCGTGGCACGATCTCGAGTCCGACGTCGCCCGCGCCATCGGCCCGACCGATGTCCACGTCGTCAATCACCACGGCTCGATCGAGGAAGAGAATCCGTTCTGGCTGTCGACGCTGCGCTCGCGCGTGATGATCGTGCCGGCGTGGTCGGCAACGCATCCCTCTCCCGATGTGTTGAAGCGGTTGTTGTCGCGGCGCGTCTATCCCGAGCCGCGCGATGTCTTCATCACCGTGTTTCGCGACGCCACCAAGGCCACCACCGGCCCGCGCGCGCAGCAGGTGACGTCGGACCATGGCCATGTGGTCGTGCGCGTCGAGCCTGGTGGCAAGCGCTATTGGGTTGCCGTCCTCGACGACCTCAGCGAAACCTACCGCGTCACGTCGGTGCACGGGCCCTACGAATCGCAACCGTAGGCGAACTGCGCTGTAGAGGCGGCTGCACGTAGAGGCACGTCGTTTGCTGCGATCACGGGCATGTCTACCAGACCGCCCGACTCCATTCATGAGGCTGAGCCATCCCCATCAGCGCCTTCTACACCAACCGAAAGCCCGAGCGAGGATCGCATGCAGGGCGCCAACGGCCTGCCGCATCACGCTGAAGACGACGACCATTCCGCTACCGCGGATCAAGACATCGATACCGCCGGCACTGACGCGGATGATCAGAGTCCGACCAAAGCGATGGGCACGGGGATTGCTCCAAAGAAACCGCGAGGTTGAGCCCATGGCACACGATGACCAAGATGCGGACCGCCAGGACCGGAATGTGGAAGCCCCCGGGGACACCAACTCTGCCGATATCGTCGACCGCACCGGCGAGCAGATGCCGCAGCAGAGTCATGACGGCGTCACCGAAGACGACCGCACGCGCAGCACGCACGTGAATGACGAAGAGCGGGTCGGCGAAACCCGGGAAGGCACAGCTGGGGATGCGGGCCGTCACGACAATCCGCGGACCGGCCGCGTCTCGGACTGGTAAGATTCGCGCATGAGTGATCGAGTCGTGGTGCACCTGCCGCCGATGCCGCAGCCGAAAGACTTCGGCCTCGACGCGCAGGTGAAGAATGACACGCCCGCCGCAGAGCGTTATGCCACCGCGCTCAAGGTGTGGGAGCGCGTCGTCATGAACATCGCCAAGCGCATCGGTAAGAAGAACTAGCGGCCCGCAACGCTGCCAGCTCATCCCTCGCCCTAATGGGTACACCTTATGCAGTTCAAGGTGACGGAGGGAGTCATTATGTTTTCTCGAGCTTTGGTGTTGACGTCTTCGGCCGCGGGATTGCTGTTCCTCGGCCTGGCCTCATCGCCCGTCGTCACCACGGTTGAGGCCCAGGGTCGCGCCGTGTCGCAGATGCGGTTCCGTGAAATGGATCGCAACAACGACGGTGTGATCACGCGCGATGAATGGAACGGCTCCGCGCGTTCCTTCGAAGTGCACGACTGGAACAATGATGGCCGCTTGTCGGGTGACGAGCTGCGCATTGGCGCGCAGCGGAGTTCCAACTGGGAAGAAGCCGATCACACGCCCGGCCGCTACGAGCGCAATGTCAACTGGACGCGCGCCGGGTTCATCGCCCTCGATCACAATCGCGATGGCCGACTGACCACCAACGAGTGGCACTACGACTACGAGACGTTCCATCGCGTCGATCGCAACCGCGACAACGCGCTCAATCTCGCCGAGTTCGTCGGCGCCAACGTGGACGATGACCGCGGCGACGACTTCGACGATCTCGACTACAACAACAACGGCCGCGTCGAGCGCTCGGAGTGGCACGGTGGCCTGGCCGAATTCCGCAACCTCGATCGCAACGGCGACGGCGTGTTGAGCCGCTACGAAGTGGTGGGCTCGCAGCCGAGCTTCAACACCTACGACGAGTTCGCGAACCTTGACTACAACCGCGACAGCCGTCTGGAGCGCAACGAGTGGCACTGGTCGAACTCGAGCTTCTCGCAGCGCGACACCAATCGCGACGGCATCATCTCGCCGGAAGAGTTCCGCATGAGTGGCGGCGCCCCGGGGACCATCGGCGCGCTGGGCGGTGCGCAGTCCGCGCAGTCGCAGACGGTGCACGTCAACTCTCAGCAGCGCTGGACGGACACGGGCCTCACCGTGCGCGAGGGCGACATCATCACCTTCAACGCGTCGGGCCAGATCCAGATGAGCGACAACGCGCAGGACGTGGCTATTACCGCCGGCGCCCTGAGCCACCGGATGGCCAACGATTCGCCGGTGAAGGGCGTCTATGCGGGCGCGCTGATTGCGCAAATCGGCGGCTACCCCGCGGTGGCGATCGGCGATCAGCGCCAGATCACCGCGCCGGTCAGCGGCCGGATGTATCTCGGCGTCAACGACGACTACCTGCAGGACAATCGCGGCGAGTTCGTCGTGTCGGTGGGCGTGCAGCGTCGCTAAGGCACTGACGATTCGCGACCGGCCACGGCCGGCTCGCAGACAGGGGCCATGGGCCTGTTTTTCTAAAGGGCTTGTGGCCCCTGTCGTATGTTGTTAAGCTTGAAAGTCTGTCGCGCCCATAGCTCAGCTGGATAGAGCGTCTGGCTACGAACCAGGAGGTCGCATGTTCGAATCATGCTGGGCGCACCACTTTTCGTTAACTCGCTGATCGTCAGCGGGTTACGAAAAGCGAGCCGCGAAGCGAGGTCCAGAAGGGACCTTGTGGCTTCATGGCGACGAATCTCGACACTCTCCTCGAACAATTCCTCAAAGAGCGCAAATACCTCCGGAATGTCAGTCCTGAGACCATCGAGTGGTATCGGACTGCGTGGAAGGCATTTGGTTCTGCGACCTCCTGTCTCCCCACGCCTGCCCGTTTAAGTCGCACTCACCTCGAGCAGTTCGTCTACGCGCTCCGCGACCGCGGCGTGCGACCAGTGACCTGCAACACCTGGCTGCGGGCCCTCAACGCTTACTTCGGTTGGCTTCACGAGAATGGACACGTGCCAACTCGCGTTCACATGAAACCGTTGAAGGTCGAGAAGCGGTTGGTGCAAACACTCGACGCTGAAACGATTCGCGCCATCGTTCATTTCAAGCTGCCGACATCCGTCACCGTGAACAAGAAACACGTCGATGGTCCTCGTAAGGGCCAGAAGAACTTTGCCTGGTGGCGGATTCACGCGCTCTCGTGTGCCCTGCTCGACACCGGCTGCCGTATTCGCGAGCTGCTCGATGCGCGTGTGCCGGACTTCAATTTCGATGACCTCTTGGTGACCGTAGTAGGCAAGGGAGACAAGCAGCGCCGTGTCCCCTTCTCAGTTGATCTGCGGCGCATCCTCTTTAGATACGTCCAGCAGCGTGAAGCGTTCGGGGTGCCGCCTCGCGAGCCGCTAATGTTCCCCGCGCACTGCGGTGGGCCTTGGGATCAGCAGAATGCGCTTGGGTCGCTCTACCTGTTCGAGGATAAGATTGGAGTTCCGCGCTTCGGGTTCCACCGCCTGCGACACACGTTCGCGACGGAGTATCTGCGCCGGGGTGGTGACGTGGTGCGCCTGTCGCGCACGCTGGGCCACACGCAGATTACGACGACCATGCGATACCTCCATTTGCTAACTGAAGATTTATCCGTCGAGCATGCGAAAGTGTCGATACTGGCGGGAAGGCGCACCTGACGCAGGCAGTGCGCCAATGGCGACCGTCTATCTGAATCGAGAATCAATACCAGCGCTGAACCGCCTGTGTTCTCCACCACTGGACGAGGTGATCGCAGCGCAGGTCGAAAGCGAAGCGGCTTTGGGGTGTTAGCTTCGAGACACTCCCAACCGGCATTTCGAACTTTTGTTATTGTGAACCATCCGGCTTTCGGCCAACTATCGGCCACTCTGCGGAGGGTCATGGCATACGACTTCGACACGCGGTTTAAAGATGCATCTGTTAAGGATTTGGTGGCGGCATTCAACAAAGAAGTTGGGAACTCCGGCTGGGTAACTGCCCGCGGGTTCTTCCACGCCGCGCTGCGAAAGGCGCTTCTCGCGAGCGGTGTCGATTGCTCGCTGATCATTGACGGCGATAAGATACGTCTCAATCGCCGTATCACGGTGAAGTCGGGACGCTATGTGCCGATTGCAAGCAAAGCAAAGGCTGCGCGACCCAAAGAAATTGCTGAGAGCGCCGAACGGGAACTTGCGAGCGCTTACTTTAGACTTATCGATCCGGAGACTTGGTTCATCATCGGTAGCGGTGCCAGCTATGGCGATGGCATCCAGACGAACAACAAGTTTGAACGAGTGCTAGAAGCGCTCGCGGCAGGTGGAATCGAAGTAGTGACGCAGTCATCCGGGATGCCAGGAAGTTGCGATTCGTTTACGTTCGCCGCGGAATTTGAAGATGGAAGCTTGCAGGTGGAAACCGGAAATTATTTCGGCTCGCGTGGTGGAACGGTAAAAGGCGCCAAAGCATTAAAACGACTTCTCGAACTGCTCCAGCTAAAGCTGCCGCCTCAAACTGCCCGTCGTTGGAATCTTGCCTGAAGGACATACGAGATTTTCGGCACCGGAAAAGGATTCGGTTCCAACCATGAGAATGACCGCCCGCCTTGCAGCAATCATTGCCATTTGCGCGTTCTGTATCTCAGCGTGCGGTTCCAACGCTCCGTCCGAAGCCGCGAACGACCGCGTTGTCTCTCGATCAGACTATGGTCCTGACTGGCCGTTTACTCTTGACTCTGGAACCCTACGCTGCGACGCCGGCAACCATGTTGTGTTCGTCGCGAACGGAAGACCGTATGCGATTAATGGCAGTGCGAAGAGTGCAGCGGCCCAGAACGGCTACGGCAATTCCGATGACGTTGTGGCGACCAAATCTCTTGGAGAGCCCGAAAAGACAGCTAATCTGCCATTGGCCGCACGACGACGCGCGTTTGCCGAGCTCGTTCGATGTGAAAATTTAAACGATGATCGAAAGACAGAAAAGTGTAAGACCTCCGTCCGCGCAGACGCGAAGATTTCAAAATCTGACGAGTCACTGATCTCGTCCGAGGGCGTCATGTTATCTTGGCCGCCGTTAACTCCAATGCGCGCGAGCGTGAGCAAAATTATTCAGGACGGTCTGACACTCTGTAAGTGATGCGGTAGGCCCGCGGTGAAGCGGGTGTTGCCGCAAACATTCGCGCTGACGCGCGTGCGGCCGACCTTCGGTCGCCAAAATCCAGTGGCGAGCTGACTTGACGATGCAACTGACCGCCGCCAAAGATGGATTTCTGGTCGAAGAAACAAGATCTTGCTGGAGCAAATGTTGGACTGAGTTGGGTCCAATAAGGCTCCAGTGGGACCAGTTCTGTTAAACCAAGAGTTAAAATCGGCCCGCCGGAATCGTTAACTGTGGACAGCCGTTGAGGGGAAGGCAATACTGCGTCCCGTGGACGACGTTCTCGTCTGGCTAGCCGGCGCAATTACAGCCTATTGGATCGCCAGGCTAATTGAACGCACTCTGTTCGAAGTCCGCTTCAGGGACGCCGCATTCAAGGGCATCGACGCCACCAGTAAAGCCGCCGAAAATTACATCGGTGCGGATGCCGACTGGATAGTTCACGTTCTTTCGGGCTTGGGTGCCCGGGAAGAAACTATACGCGCTACGGTGACTCAGGCTGCCACTGCAACAGTGATGGCGACGGTCTGTTCCATGTATGACCAAGCGTGGAAATTCAGTTCTCGTCGACGCCAGCTGAAACCGATTCTCGATCCGGAAATTTCGAAGAAATCATCGCCTGGAGCAGCCGACCTGAAAACGTCACTGACTTCAGCCGACTATACGGCCAACACCGAGGGGTTGCGTTTGCCAGCATCCTTAAACATGGCCCGCAGATAGCCAAACTACCGCAAATGGAGGAACGGGAGCTCTTCCTGACGTTAAAGAAGCTCACCACCGCTACTGAGGCGGTTCCACCTCGATTCTAAAATTGGGTGTGCCCCGCGGGTAATCGAATCCGGAAGTCCGTGAGAGTGGCAGATACTAAGAACCCTCCAATTCTTTTGGGTAGCCCTCTGGGGCTAGCCCCACGCGCTTTAGCGCGCAGTTCCCCTCCGACGTTTTGATTGCCACTCCTGACCTGCCTGCCACTGCCACCACCCCGTAGGGGTGGCAGCGCTGGCGGGTGGTTCAGTGTCTGGGGGCGACGGTCTCATCTCCACCCCCACAGGCAAATATCTGAAAATAAACGACTTTCCGACCGGAATAACCTCGGTGGGGATCGCCCTTCGCAGGCATCCCCCACGGCAGGTCGCGCTCGCGAGCCAAGGGTATACTCCCACGTCACAACGGTGGCCCGAAGAGCGAGCTGCCTGCCGTAACCAGCTCCCAGGACCTCTCCATGGCCGTTCCAACCTACGATCAATTCATCGAGCCTATTCTTCGCTACCTCGAAGCGCATACCGGAGGGGTCGCGGCCAGAGACGCCCATGACGCGGCCGCCGCCTCGCTCGGCCTGACGGACATTGAACGTGCAGAGCTCTTACCGAGTGGCATGCAGGCCGTTTATAAGAATCGCGCTGGCTGGGCCCACGACCGGCTCAAGCGACATGGTTACTCATCGAGCCCAAAGCGGGGATTCTGGAAGCTCACCGGTGCCGGCCTTGATTTCGCGAAACGCAGCCCTTCCCCCCTCCCTGCGGAGTTAGTGGAGCGCCTCGCCGCTGACAAGAACGATGTGCGCCTTCGCACCGCCGGCGCGGCAACACACGTCGAACCGTCGGTCGCGGCGCCTTCAATAGTGGCAAGTCCCGATGACCGTCTCGAAAGCGCTCTGGACGAACTCCGTCAGACCGTCACCGCAGAACTTCTCGAAACGCTGGCGCAGGTTTCGCCGCAATTTTTCGAAACGATTGTGCTCGACGTCCTGCATTCCATGGGATACGGAACAAGTCGCCAAGATCTGCAGCGCGTCGGACGCACGGGTGATGGAGGAATCGACGGGGTGATTTCGCTGGACCGCCTTGGTCTTGAGAAGGTCTATGTGCAGGCGAAGCGATGGCAAGGCTCCGTCGGTCGCCCGGATATCCAGGGATTCTACGGCGCACTGGCCGGACGCCGTGCCAATAAAGGTGTCTTCATCACCACTTCGTCTTTCAGCCAACAAGCGGTTGAATTTGCGGCATCGGTAGAAGGAATAGTTCTTGTGGACGGCGCTAAGCTGGCCGCACACATGATCGAATATGAAGTCGGCGTAACCTCGCGGGCGGTAAAGATTCCGAAACTCGATTCAGACTATTTCGAAGAATGACGCCGCCGCGGGGCACGAAGCGCCGGCCACCATAAGCCCAAGTCTGTGGCCCGCCTTATGGACAGAATTACAGATTCAACGCACCCTCTGTTGTTTGGAGGTCGATTTGAATCTCACTCGCCAGCAACTCTACGACCACGTTTGGGCAGAACCAGTCACGAAAGTCGCAAAGAGACTCGGCCTCTCGGATCGCGGCCTCGGAAAGCTGTGTGCGCGACACGACATTCCCGTTCCGCCCCGTGGCTACTGTGCCAGCAAAGCCCACGGCTATACCGACCAGCAACAACCTTTGTCGACCACGCGACCCGTGGACGAACCGATCTTCATTAGCGAAAGCAAAGACCGCGCTCAAGCCGCAGTCGATGTCGCGGTCCCGCTCAGCGTCCGTGCAGAGCAAGATCCGGAGAATCGGATCACGGTTCGCGAAGGTTCGCCGCGGCACCCGCTGGTGCGTCTCACGTCGACGGCGCTGCGGGGAGCGAAACCCGATGACTATGGGCGCCTGCGGCCGGGACCAGGTGCGCTCGACGTCTCGGTCTCGAAGTCGTCTTCAGCCCGTGCGCTCCGAATCCTGGACGCGCTCATTGCGGCTCTAGAGGCTCAGGGCCACAAGGTAAGCATCAGGGAACAGAAGACTGTTGCGACGGTGGAACAGGAGCGAATTGAATTTGGCCTCGACGAGAGGGCCATTCAGAACGCGCATCCTAATTGAGAAGGAGCGACTGGAACTGAGCCGTGGTGGCTACGTGTTCGGCCGCTATACCTACGCGCCAACCGGAGAGCTCACCGTGAGTTTGAAGAACGTTTGGGGCACTCGTCATAAATGGTCGGATCGTAAGAAGGCGCGACTAGAGGAACAACTCAACGAGGTCGTCGCCGGCTTCGTCATTGCCGCGGCGCTGGAGAAGACGCGCCGGCTCGAACGCGAGCGTGAGGCAGAGATCTGGCGCGAGAAGGAGCGTCGCCGTGAGGAGCGGAGCGTGTGCGAACGCTCGAGGAGTGGATGAAGCAATGGGAGCGCGCACAACGCTATCGAGCGTTCCTCGACGAGATGCAGAACAGCTTCGAGCATGAAAAGATGCCGCCGAAGCTCGCAACGTGGTTCGCGTGGGCGCGGGAATACGTCCACCGAATCGACCCGATTACCGCGAGAACACCGGAAGAGAACCCGAGATGAGCGTCAACATACGTTTCCCGCTCGGTTGGGTTCCGCAGAGATTAGGCCCGTTACCTATTGGTGATCAGAATACCGGCAACGCGAGTTCCTCACTGGTGTTATGCCTGATGCCGTGACCGCGAGCCCTTGACCCAGTTTGCTCATTCGACCAGAAGTCGCGCGCCATCGCCAAAGCTAGCGAACGGCATCAGGAAGAACGAATTCCAACACGGAAACCTCGCCTTAGCAACCTCAGCCGTTTCGTGAACGGACTGAATGGGCAACCTCAATTCCCGATCTTGGCTCGTCGCTTTTTCGCGTTGGTTTTATCCGCAGAAACCACACCCTCGACCGCCTGACTTAGCGTCCATCCCAGGGACTTTGCAAGCCGGCCAATCGTATTCAGTCCAGGGTTGCGGACGCCCCTCTCGACGCCGCTGATAAAAGTCCAATGAAGGTCAGCGCGCTCAGCCAGGGCTTCCTGCGACAACTTCAGTTCTTCGCGACGGGCGCGAATCCGTGCTCCGAACGAAGCCCGAAAGTCCTGCACCCACAAATCGTGGGAGAGCAGCTATCGACGGAACATAGCCGATAGGCTATATTTCCGATTTGTTGAAGCGCTGTGAACCTGTCCTCAGCCTCTAGGGATCACGACGATGAGCATCGTTATTGACGTTTTGTTGGGCCTCACTTTCCTCCAAAGTCCGGGCGTCGACATTCGAGTGGCCGCTTCTCCGGGCGGCTTCGTCGACGCCGAACTGAAGCGCCGGCAGGATTCGGCCCTGGACCTTGAGAAGGAGCTGCAGCGGCTTGGCGTAAAGCGCAAGTCCATCAGCCAGCTCGAGGTCATGGTGCTCGAGAGTGTGCGGGAGGCGACGGAGGGGAAGGTGGAGATGCGAAACCGGCCGGAGATTCTGGGGGGAGGCCAGCGCGCAGAAATCGTTGCCGGTCAGGCCTATGTCTTGCGCGTAAAGCTGAAATTTGCGGAATACGAGAAGACGTTTACGGGGCGAAGTGTGGGTGATGTCCCTACGTGGACCAACGCCGCACGAGATGTGGCGAGGCAAGTAAGGGAGTGGCTGCAGGACAACGGTGGGCAGGTGTGTCGGGAGAGTCCGATTAGTTGCGGGTAGATGGGGAGATCCCACCTCCTCATGTTTAAGATCGCGGCAGAGAGAGAGGCTGGCTGTGGGATGCGTAGCAATGGAACGGCCAGGTCTCGTTCTCGGACAACGATGTTGCCGGCCGCGTCCCTCCGCCTGGACCGTCTGAGCTGCCATTCTTTATTCCCGCTACTCTCTACTCAATTTACAGATCCCAGAATCAGATAAAGATAGATTCCGCCCAGACGCCTTAGACGTCGATTCCGAACGAACAACCGAAAAGGAAGCTCATTCACAGCCTTCCCCGCGATCACACGTGCTCGCTGATTGGCTACGTTGGTGGAAATACGCTGCTCTTTGGCCGGGAACACGTACGAGAATAACGGCCCCGCGTTGTCGAACACGCCATGCGTGGCGATGTGGCCGGCGACCGTGATCTGCGCCTTATGCTCGCGGTCCAATTCGCCACGAATACTAAGCAGCACGTCCTCTTTGCGTTACGCGTGAGCGTCCAGTTGTGTGTTCTCTAACACGACTTTGAACCCGCTCCAATCTGCGAAAGCAAATCTCCTTCCGCGCGAGTGAGCGTTCGAGCCCGACCAGATGCCAAAGTACGAATAGACCCACTACGGATAGACGGCCACCACATAAAAAACTCTCAATTCATCATCACGAGGACTGGATGATCCCTATGCACTAACCCCTACTTTTCAGTAGCTCTCAACAAATTAGCCCGGTTATTCTTGGCGCTTTGTAGAGCGACAGTGATATTGACCCCCTTACGACACTAATTCTGACCCCCTAGGAGGAGGGTCGAATGGAGCAAGAGCGAGGGGTTCTGGTATCTCCCATAGCGGAGGTGCCGGTGGTCGAAGGCGA